>Ga0308167_1000460_pt1 | contig 71169 bp, 65 predicted proteins | sample PhyCR1_2_FD_202138 | JGI IMG/M metagenome (GOLD analysis project Ga0308167, IMG submission 202138) | Phyllosphere microbial communities from UC Gill Tract Community Farm, Albany, California, United States - DLSLRC.R1 | ecosystem: Host-associated > Plants > Phyllosphere > Unclassified | place... | reverse complement strand
GTCGATGATGTGGATGCCCGAGCGCTCGGCGAGGATGAAGCGCTTCACCTTCGGGTTCCACCGACGGGTCTGGTGTCCGAAGTGGACGCCGCTGTCGAGCAGCTGGCGGATGGTGACGACGGCCATGCCGTCCCTCCTTGTTCTCGGCACACGACTGTTCGGCCGTGCGCACGGTTGCGGTTGTGTCGGTCGCGACCGGTGGCCGTGACCCCTGGCGCCCTGTCCGCGCGGCCGCCCGCTCGTGAGAGCAGGACCGGTGGCCGCGGAACGTGTCGTGGCGAGAGCACTGCTGTTGGACGAGCACTGCTGTTGCACGAGCACTGTGGACGCGCGAAGTCAGCGCGCCGGAGCGCGCTGCGGTCGCAATGGTAGCAGGTCCGGACGCCCAGGCCGTCGCCGGACACGACGGAGCCCGGACACGACCGCGCCCGGTACGACGGCGCCCGGACACGACCGTGCCCGGGACACGACCGTGCCCGGGACACGACGGAGCCGGGACGCACGGGAGGCGCGGTGCGGGTCCGACCCGCACCGCGCCTCCCGTCAGGTGGTGACGCCGGTGGACGCTACTTCGCCGACACCGTGTCGCCCTCTGCCGTGATGCCCATCTCCTCGAGGGAGCGGCCCTTCGTCTCCGGGATCTTCGCGATGACGAAGAACAGCGAGAGCAGGGCGAACAGGGCGTAGATGCCGTAGGTCACCGTCAGGTTGAAGCCGGAGAGCACCGGGAACGAGATCGTGACCACGAAGTTCGCGATCCAGTTGGCGGCCGAGCCGACGCCGAGCGCGGTCGCACGGATGCGGTTCGGGAACATCTCGCCGAGCAGGACCCACATGAGCGGACCCCAGGTGGCGCCGAAGGAGACCACGAACAGGTTGGCGAAGATCAGCGCGATGATGCCCCAGGAGCCGGGTAGGCTCGGCGCGCCGTCCACGATCGTGGCCTGCGAGAACGCGATCGCGACCATCGTGAGCGAGACGAACATGCCCGACGAGCCCGCCACGAGCAGCGGCTTCCGGCCGAGCTTGTCCACGGTGAAGATCGCGATGAACGTGACGGCGACGTTGACGATCGACGTGATCGTCGAGATGAGGAACGAGTCGCTCTCCTTGAACCCGACCGCCTGCCAGAGGGTCGTCGAGTAGTAGAAGATCACGTTGATGCCGACGAACTGCTGCAGCACGGCGAGGATGATGCCGACCCAGACGATGGGCTGCAGACCGAATCGGTTGCCCCGGATGGAGCCCTTCTTCTCGTTGGCCTCCTTCTTGATGCCGTCCTGGATCTCCTCCAGGCTCGTGTTCACGGTGTCACGCGGGACGATCTTGCCCATGACCTCACGGGCGTCGTCGGCACGTCCCTTCGAGAGCAGGAAGCGCGGGGACTCCGGCAGGGTGATCGCGAGCACGCCGTAGACGACGGACGGCACGACACCGACGAGGAACATCCAGCGCCAGGCGGCGAGGCCGAGGACCTGCTCCGAGGCGCCACCGGCGGTCACCGCGAAGAGCTGGTCGGAGAGCAGGGCGGCGAAGATGCCGAGCGTGATGGCGAGCTGCTGGAAGGACGCCAGTCGACCGCGGATCGCCTTCGGGGAGACCTCGGAGATGTACGCGGGGGCGATCACCGACGCGGTACCGATGCCGAGGCCGCCGACGAGACGCCAGATGACGAGGTCCCAGGTCGCGAACGCGAACGCCGAGCCGATCGAGCTGACGAAGAACAGCACCGCTGCCCAGAACATGACGCGCGTCCGGCCCCAGCGGTCGGCCAGGCGACCGGCGAAGTAGGCACCGAAGGCACAGCCGATGAGCGCGGAGGCGACCGCGAAGCCGCTGGCGGCCTCGGACAGGCCGAACTCGCCCTTGATCGCGTCGACGGCTCCGTTGATGACGGAGGAGTCGAATCCGAAGAGGAAGCCGCCGACTGCCGCCGCGATGGCGAACAGGGTGACCTTCCCCTTGAACGCACGGTCCTCGCCGTGCTGAGTGGACGTGTTCGACACGGTGCTCCAGGTTCTTGCCGCCGTGCTGGGTGGCGCACGGTGCCCCGGCGGTCGGCTGGTTCGCCGTCCGAGCGGCGTTGCGTGTTCCGGAGCGGCCCCGACTGTACTCGCTGGCGGCTCGCGGGGCACATCGGGGTGCGGCGGCGCGGCGGGGCGGCGGGGCATACGGGGTTGGACGCGTTCTGGGGTCGCCGTGGATCGCACGGGTTCGCCGACGTTGCACGCGTCGATCGACGCGTGTCGTGTCGCAGCCGGCACCGCGAGAGGACGTGGTGTGGCGCGGCGCCGTCCGACAGCCGTCCCTGCACAGCCCTGGAGGCAGCGGGCACCGTCCCCAGATCGGCCCGCCGCCGCCCGTGCCCGGGCGCGTCTCGACGACCCTCGTCACATGAGACGGTCACCGCTCCTCCCTCGGCCCGGGCGGCCGGGTGGGCTCCTCGTCCTCGCGGTCGCACTCCCGGTCGCACTCGCGGGTCCGCTCGTGGTCGCGCTCGCGAGTGCGCTCCTGTCGGGGCACCCGGCGACGTCCGACGAGGCTGGCCGCTCGGCCGGAACGATCGTGGCGAGCGAGGACGTCGCTCCGGCGCCGTGGGTCTGGCCGACGGGCACGCGCGAGGTGGTCCGACCGTTCGAGGCACCCGCGGACGACTACGCGCCCGGTCACCGCGGCATCGACCTGGCTACGTCCGTCGGTACCCCTGCGGTCGCGGTGGCGGACGGCACGGTGTCGTTCGCCGGGCAGGTCGCCGGCAGGGGCGTCGTGACCATCGACCACGGGGAGGGCCTCGTGAGCACGCTGGACTCCGTCGAACCCTCGGTGGCGACGGGCGACGCCGTCCAGCAGGGGATGGTGGTCGGTGTCGTCACGGTCGGACACTGTGCCGCCGCCGATCCGTGCCTGCACCTCGGCGCACGGGTCGAGGGTCGCTACGTCGATCCGCTGCGGTTCCTGTCGCCGGCTGCCTGGCCGGTCCTGCTCCCGGAGTCGGCGTGGCCGGGGTGACGTGCCGGAGGCCGCGAGGCCGTGCGGCGGAACGGCGTCGGGACTCCCGCCCGGCCGTTCGCCGTCAAGCGCGGGGGTGCGCCGTTCGGTAGACCTCCCGGAGCCGGGCGGACGAGACGTGCGTGTAGATCTGCGTCGTCCCGAGGCTCGCGTGCCCGAGGAGCTCCTGCACGGCCCGGAGGTCCGCTCCCCCGTCGAGCAGGTGCGTCGCCGCGGTGTGCCGGAAGGTGTGCGGCCCGCTCGGACCCGCGCCCGGCAGGTCTCCGAGCGCTCGAGCGACCACCCGGTACACGCTGCGGACCCCGAGTCGGCCACCCCGGTCGCCGAGGAAGAGCGCGGGCCCGCCGGAGCGCTGCACCTGCTGCTCGGAGGGGTCCGGCTGCGGGGAGGTGTCCGACTGCCGGGCGGGGGCCGGTGACCGCTCGGCAGCGCGCGCAGCGAGGACCGGGCGACCCCGTCCGAGCCAGGCCTCGAGCGCGTCCCTTGCGGGCACGCCGAACGGCACCACCCGTTCCTTGCCCCCCTTGCCGAGCACTCGCACGGTCAGGCGGTCTCGGTCGACGTCCTCGACGCCGATGCCGACGAGCTCGCTCACCCGGATCGCCGCGGCGTAGAGCAGTTCGACGACCGCCAGGTCGCGGAGCGCAGCAGGGTCGTCCGTGTCCGCCCGAGCCGCGAGTCCGTCGAGCACCGTCCGGACCTGGTCGGTCGACACGACGCGCGGCAGGTGTCCCGCCCCCTTCGGCGCGCGCAGCCGGGCGCCGGGGTCGGTGTCGAGCAGACCGGTCTCGCTGGCCCAGCGGGTGAACGCCCGCACCGACGACGACCGGCGCGCGATCGTGGACCGGGCGAGCCCGCGTCGGTCCGCTTCCCACAGCCAGTCGCGGAGCACCTCGAGACCGAGGTCCGCGGTGGCGGCGATCCCCCGATCGTCGGCGAACTGCACCAGCTGGTCGAGGTCGTTCGCGTAGGCACGGACGGTCTGGTCGCTCAGACCCCGGGCGCCACGGACGTGGTCGAGGAACGACTCCACCGCCGCCACGAGTCGCCCGTCCGTCTGCTCCGCCACGGGCCCAGGGTAAGCGTCCGGCGCCGTCACGACCTGGTCCACCCGCCGACGGTGTGCGTGACGAGCCCCTGCAGTTCGGCCAGCGCGAGCGCGTCCGCCACCGCACCCGCCGACATGCCCGAGCGCACGGCGATCTCCTGCTCGCCGAGCGCCCGTCGACCGAGTGCGTCCAGGACCCGGACCACCTCGGGGTCCTGCCGCCCGCCGATCGGCTCGTCGGCGTGCGTCGGCCCACCGTCCCTCGACGGGTGTCCGCGCCCGGATCCGCGTCGTCCGACGACGGCCTCGACGGGGTCGCCCGGACCCACGACGATCTGAGCACGCCCCTGCGCCACGAGACGGTGACACCCGACCGACGCCGACGACGAGAACGCCCCCGGGACGGCGAACACGGGTCGGCCGAGCTGCGCAGCGTGGTGCGCCGTGTTCAACGCGCCCGAGCGGGCCCCGGCCTCGACCACGACGGTCGCCGCACCCAGGGCCGCGATCAGTCGGTTCCGTGCGAGGAACCGCCACCGTGTCGGCCGGGTACCCGGCGGGGACTCGGCCAGCAGGCTGCCCTGCCGTGCGACGTTCCGCAGCAGTTCGACGTTGCCCGTCGGGTAGAGCTGGTCGATCCCGCCGGCCAGGACCGCCACCGTCGGCGTGCCCGCCGCGACCGCGACCCGGTGCGCGGTCGCATCGATGCCGTAGGCCCCACCGCTCACCACCGTGCACCCGGCGTCGGCGGCCGCCGAGGCGATCTCCGCGGTCGCCTCGGCCCCTGCGACGGTGTTCGCCCGCGAACCGACGACGGCCAGGGCAGGACCGGAGGCCCGACGCCCCGACCGCGTCCAGAGCACGACGGGCGCGTGCGGCCCGAGGTCGTCGACGCCGGTGGGCCACCCGGCCGTGCCCGGCACGACGAGCCGCGCACCGACCGCGCGCGCGGCCTCGAGCGTCGTCAGCACGTCGACCCGGGCGAGCCGTGGGCGCCAGCGCTCGAGGGCGACCCGCAGCGTGCGGGCGAAGGGTGCCGGGGACTCAGCCCCCGGGACACCCCGGTCGATGCAGGAGTCGAGCAGGCCCACGGGTCCGTCGTCGCACGCCGACCGGACGAGCGCGAACGAGCGCTCGGCCCCGAGTCCCTGGACGAGCATCCCCGCCACCGCGTCTCCCGGCTCCACGACGGCCGACCACGCCACGCGCGCCGCTGCCTCCACCGGGTCCACCGCGTCGGCCACAGCCCGACCGAGGAGCACCGCGACCGTCTCGAGCAGGTCGGGCGCCCCGGTCACAGCGCACTCCGGAGGGCGAGGGCCTCGCGCACGTGCCGCTCACCCGGCCGGTCGTCCCCCTGCAGGTCCGCGAGCGTCCAGGCGAGGCGCATCGTCCGGTCCCAGCCGCGCATCGTCAGCGTGCCGAGGTCGAGCGCCTGGTCGAGCGCCGTCGTCGCCCGCCGGTCCACCCGCCCGGGGCCGCGGAGCCACGCCCCCGACACCTCGGCGTTCCGGGTCCACCCCGTACCGACGAGCCTGGTGCGCATCGCGTGGCGTGCCGCCTCGACGGTCGCTCGAGCCTGGGCCGTGCTGGGGGTCGTGCCGTCCTCACCGCGGATCAGGCCGGTGGTCACCCGCGGCACGCGTACCCGGATGTCGATGCGGTCGAGCAACGGCCCGGACATGCGGCCGAGGTACCGGCGGACGGTGGCCGGCGCGCACTCGCACGGTTGCCGCGTCGAACCGGCGTTGCCGCACGGACACGGGTTCGCCGCGAGCACGACCTGACAGCGTGCGGGGAACTCGGCGGCCCCGGTGGCCCGGTGCACCGTGATCCGTCCGGACTCCAGGGGCTGTCGCAGCGCGTCGAGCACCGCGCGCGGGAACTCCGGGGCCTCGTCGAGGAACAGCACGCCCTGTGTCGCGCGCGAGACGGCGCCCGGTCGGACCGTGCCGGAGCCGCCACCGATGAGGGACACCGCGGACGCCGAGTGGTGCGGGGCCTCCCACGGAGGTCTCGTGGTCCACGATGCGACCCCGTGCCCGGCGACCGACCGGACCGCCGCGACCTCGAGCGCCGCGTCGTCGTCGAGGTCCGGCAGCAGACCCGGCAGCCGTTCCGCGAGCATCGTCTTGCCGGCGCCCGGCGGTCCCACGAGCAGGGCGTGGTGTCCGCCGGCGGCCGCCGCGACGAGGGCACGGACGCCGGTGGGGTTGCCCACGACCTCGGCCAGCTCGGCGACGGGTGATCGCTCGGGGAGGACCGGCGGTGCGGCGACCGGGTCGACCTCGACCGGCGGGAGGAGCGCCCCGGCGTCGATCGCGGCGGCACGGAGCGAGTCCACGGCGCGGACGTCCACACCGCGCACGAACCGGGCCTCCTCGGCGTTCCCCGTGGGGAGCACCACCCGCTCGGCTCCGGCGTCCCGTGCCGCGAGCAGCATCGGCACGACGCCGGGTACGGGCCGGAGTCGCCCGTCGAGCCCGAGCTCCCCGATGTACACGACCCGTTCGCTCACACGGGGCGCGACGTCCGCGCCGGCGAGCACCGCCATGGCGATCGCCAGGTCGAAGCCCGATCCGCGCTTCGGGATCGCCGCCGGCGTCAGGTTGACCGTGATCCGCCGGGCCGGCAGGGGCGCCCCGGCGTTCGCCGCTGCGGCCCGGACCCGCTCTCGGGCCTCGCCCAACGAGGTGTCCGGCAGTCCGATGATGCTGAAGGCGGGCAGCTGGCTCGTCAGGTGCGCCTCGACCTCGATCCGCCGTCCGGTCACGCCGAGCAGGGCGACCGCGGCGGACCGACCGATGCCGGTCACAGGATCCCCGTGAGGTGCTCGATGCCGTGCCGGTCACCGGCCACGTGCACCGCCAGCGCATCGAGACGGACCGCCGGGGCGTGCGTGTCGGGGTGCGCCGCGAACCACATCGGCACCAGCCGTCGGAGGCGCGCGGTCTTCGCCGTGGTGATCGCCTCGAACGGGTGCCCGGTCGCCGTGCCCGCTCGCGTCTTGACCTCGATGAACACGAGTGTCCGCCCGTGCCAGGCGACCACGTCGACCTCGCCGCGTGCGCACCGCCAGTTTCGTTCCACCAATCGGTACCCGCGCGCCGTGAGCCATTCCACCGCGCGGTCCTCGCCGTACTGCCCCAGTGTTCGTCGTTCCATGTCGTTGCCTCCACCGACGACGATGCGGCAATGCATCCGGCGCCGTCGGTCGGATGGCGGAACTGTGGATGAGCACTCTTGATGGAAATGTTGTGCAGGAATGACGAGACCCCGGATGTCGTCAGGACATCCGGGGTCTCGTGAGGTCGTGCGTCAGTGCGCGGCTGCGTACGCTTCCTGCACCTGGGTCGAGATACGGCCGCGGCTCGAGACCTCGTAACCGTTCTCCTTCGCCCAGTCGCGGATCTTCGCGAGTTCCTCGGAGTTCCCGCGCTTGGGTGCGGACTTCGGCGCGGAACCACTGCTGCCACCGGAACGACGACCGGAGACCTTCCGTGCCGCTGCGACGTAGTCCGAGATCGCTTCGCGGAACTTGTCCACGTTGTCGTCGGACAGGTCGATCTCGTAGTTCGAACCGTCGAACGCGAATTCCACGGTGCGGCCTTCGCCGGCGGCGATGGGCGAATCGTCGAGGTCGTCGACGAGCTGGACGGTGACCTTCTGTGCCATGTCGTGCTCCTGGGTCGAGGGGTGGTGATCCCCGTGACGGTGGGTCACGGGAAAAGCTTCACCACCACCGTAGCGCGACAATTGCGGGAATGTCGTCGGAAGAAGCCCGAGTCGCAATTCCAGAAAAGCTGTGGATCACTCGTCGAGTGCGAGTTCCTTGGGCAGTTCGAGTTCCCGCGACGTGAGTTCCTCGACGTTCACGTCCTTGAACGTGAGGACACGCACGGACTTCACGAACCGGTCGGAACGGTAGACGTCCCACACCCACACGTCGTTCATCGTGAGCTCGAAGTAGAAGTCGTGCTCGGTGTCACGGCGGACGAGGTCGACCTCGTTCGCCAGGTAGAACCGCCGCTCGGTCTCGACCACGTACCGGAACTGCGACACGACGTCGCGGTACTCGCGGTACAGGGCAAGTTCGACCTCGCGGTCGTAGTCGTCGAATTCGTCGTCATCCATCGCCCGCACAGTCTACGGCGAGCCGACCGACGATGGACGACGAGGTGGGTCAGCCGGTGACGGCCAGCTCGTCGAACCCGTCCAGGGCGACGCTCGACGCCTGGTGCAGCCAGCTCTTCCGGTGCAGCGCGTGCGCCCCGACGGACCGGATCCCGTCGTAGTGCGCCGTGGACCCGTACCCCTTGTTCGACGCCCACCCGTAGTGCGGAGCCCCCTCGTGCGCAGCGACCATCAGGGCGTCGCGCTCGACCTTCGCCACCACGGACGCTGCGGCGACGGAGGCGCAGTCGCGGTCCGCCTTCACGCGCACCACGACGTCGAGCGGCCGGGCGGACGGGACCAGTGCTGTGGGGACGGCACGGGACAACCAGTCGAACGAGCCGTCCAGCACCACGACGGCGTCGTCGAGGCACAGCCCGTCGTCGACGAGCGCGCCGAGCGCCGCCGCACCGGCCTGGCCGAGCGCGGGGACGATCCCCTGCTGGTCGACCACGTCCGCCGTCGCCATGCCCACGGCGGTCCGTGCCCACCGTCGGACGACGGGCTCGAGCTCGGTGCGCCGAGCGGCTGACAGCAGTTTCGAGTCGGCGAGCCCCTGGGGCACGCGTCCGATGTCGATCGTCACCGCCGCGACCCCGACGGCCACCGGACCGGCGATCGCCTTACGGCCGACCTCGTCCATGCCGATCACGGTCACGCGACCGGAGCCGAGCAGCTTCTTCTCGACCCGGAGCGATGGCCGGACCGGGGTCACCGGTCCTTCTCCTCCACACCCGCGAACACGTCGGGGTAGTCGTCGAGCCACGTCCAGCGGCTCGTGGGCCACGAGATGACGAACGCCCTGCCGGTGACGTCCGACAGCGGCACGAAGCCCTTCGACGGGGTGTCGCGGTTGTAGCGCGAGTCCTTCGAGTCGTTGCGGTTGTCGCCCATCACCCAGATCGTGCCCTCGGGGACGGTCACCGAGAACGGGTCGGCCGACGCCGGGGCGCCGCTCGGCAGCAGCGTGTACGGCTCCTTGATGGGCACGCCGTTCACGGACATCTGCCCGAGGTCGTTGCAGCACGTGACCTTGTCCCCCGGCAGGCCGATGACCCGCTTGATGAGGTGGTCGTCGCTGTCGCCGGTCCCGAGACCGACCTGGGTGAGGAGCCAGTCGATCGCCTTCGCCGGCTGCGTGGTCGGCGCGACGCCCGGCACGTTCGTGCCGGTCAACCAGCCGCCCGGGTCCTTGAAGACCACGACGTCACCGCGCTTGAGCGACACCACGTCCGGCACGAGCTCGTTGACGATCACCCGGTCGTTCACCTGCAGGGTGTTCTCCATCGACTCCGACGGGATGTAGAACGACCGGATCAGGAACGTCTTGACGAGGAACGAGACGAGCAGTGCCGCGAGGAAGATGATGACGAGGTCCCGCAGGAACGTCAGGACGCCGTTGCCCTTGTGCTCAGCCCGTGGGCGGCGTCCCGATCCTTCGGTGGTGTCCGTCATGTCCGCTCTCGTTCACATGCACGCTCGACCAGCGTGCCGACCCACACCCGCACTCGTCGGACGTGGAAGACCCTGCGCTCCGTGGAGCGCGCACAACGGGAAAGCCCCCCGTCGATGCACAACCGTACATCGGCGGGGGGCGTCCAGTGGAACCCGGCTCGCGGGCCCTCACTGTGAAGGCGATCAGGCGTCGCGCTTCTCCTTGATCTTGCGGCGGGCCGCCTTGCCGCGGAGCTCGCGCAGGTAGTAGAGCTTCGCGCGACGGACGTCACCGCGGGTGACGACCTCGATGTGGTCGATGATCGGCGAGTGCACCGGGAACCAGCGCTCGACGCCGACCTGGAAGCTCACCTTGCGGACCTTGAAGGTCTCGCCGAGGCCGTGGCCCTGGCGGGCGATGACGACACCCTGGAACACCTGGACACGCGAGCGCGTGCCTTCGATGATGTTGACGTGCACCTTGATGGTGTCGCCGGGGCGGAAGTCCGGGACGTCGGTGCGCAGGGACGCTGCGTCGACGTGGTCGAGGAGCTGCATGTTCGTTCACTCTCTGCGGACGCGCACGGGTCGCCGCGGATCGGTGTGTGGAAAGAAGTGTGCGTGCCCGGAATCGGCGACTCCCCCGTGGCAGAGTCCAGCCAGGGCACAGCGGTCCATCATGCCACAGGGAAGCCCGCTCGCAAAACGACCAGGATGGACGCATGATCGAACTCCGCACCCCCGCCGAGCTGGAGGGCCTGCGCGCCGCCGGACGGTTCGTCGCCGACGTCCTCGACGAGCTGCTCGAGACCGTCGACGTGGGCGTGAACCTGCTCGACCTCGATCGCGTGGCCGCTCGGATGATCGCCGACCGTGGCGCCGTGAGCTGCTACGTCGACTACCACCCCTCGTTCGGCAACTCCCCCTTCGGCCGGAACCTGTGCACGTCGGTGAACGACGCGGCCCTGCACGGCCTGCCGTACGACCGCGTGCTCGTCGACGGCGACCTCGTCAGCCTGGACTTCGCCGCGAGCGTCGACGGCTGGGTGGCGGACTCCGCCGTCACGGTGCAGGTGGGCACGGCCCGCGACGAGGACCAGCGACTCGTCGGGACGGTCGAGCGCGCGCTGCTGGCCGGCATCGAGCAGTTCCGACCGGGCAACAAGCTCGGCGACGTCTCCTACGCCATCGGCAGGGTGGCGAAGGACGCCGGCTACAGCGTCAACACGCAGTTCGGTGGGCACGGCGTCGGCCGCACGATGCACGGTGACCCGCACGTGCCGAACGACGGCCGCCCCGGCCGCGGTCTGAAGCTCCGCACGGGCCTCGTGGTCGCGATCGAGCCGTGGCTCATGCAGGGCACCGACGAACTCGTGCAGGACGAGGACGGCTGGACGCTGAAGAGCGTCGACGGATCCCGTGCCGCGCACGTCGAGCACACCGTGGCGGTCACCGACGACGGTCCCGAGGTGCTCACCCTGCGACGCGCCCAGCGCACCGAGGCGACCGCCTGACGGCCGGGAGGCGCGGCGAGACCCCGCCCCGCGCCTCCCGTCCGTCCATCCATCCGTCGGGACGCGGGCGCCCTCGTCGCGCGACCTGCCGCGCACGATCCAGCCCGGCGGCACGTCGCGCGACCGGAACGTGCGCCGGCGGCACGTCGTGCGACCGCAACGTGCAGGAACGGCACGTCGTGCGACCGGAACGTGCACGGAGCACCGCTGCCGGACCAGCCGGCGCAGAGCGCGGGGCGACGCGGCCGGCGCTACGCGTCGGGCAGCAGGTCCGGGCGGACGCGACGGGTCCGCTCCACCTGCTGCTCGTGCCGCCAGGCGGCGACGCGCGCGTGGTGCCCGCTGAGCAGGACGTCCGGCACCTCGAGGTCACGCCAGAGTGCCGGCTTCGTGTACGACGGGTACTCGAGCAGGCCGTCCTCGTGGGACTCCTCGACGAGCGACTCCGGGTTGCCGACGACCCCGGGGACGAGACGGCCGACCGCCTCGATCATCGCCATGGCCGCGACCTCGCCGCCGTTCAGCACGTAGTCACCGAGCGAGAGCTCGACGACCGAGCACCGCTCGGCAGCCCACGCGAACACGCGGGCATCGATGCCCTCGTACCGCCCGCAGGCGAACACGAGGTGGTCGTGCTCGGACGCGAGCGACCGGGCGATCGACTGACGGAAGGGGGTGCCGGCCGGCGTGGGGACGACGAGCGTCGACGAACCGTCCTCGCGCAGGATCGACGACAGCGCCTGCGCCCACGGCTCGGGCTTCATCACCATGCCCGCGCCACCGCCGTACGGGGTGTCGTCGACCGTGCGGTGCCGGTCGGTCGTCCAGTGCCGCAGGTCGTGCACGTGCACGTCGAGCAGCCCGTCCGAGCGGGCCTTGCCGAGCAGCGAGACGTCGAGGACGGAGAAGAACTCCGGGAAGATCGTGACGATGTCGATCCGCACGATCAGCCCTCGCGGTCGGTCGGCGTGACCGTCTCGGGCCGCGAGGTGTCCTCGGGGTCCTCGAACAGTCCGGTCGGCGGCGTCACCGTGACGGTGCCCGCCGCGATGTCGACCGTCGGCACGATGGCCGAGACGAACGGCACCAGGACCTCGCCGCGCGAGGGGGTGTCGATCGCGAGCAGGTCCTGCGCGGGCAGGTGGTCCACGCGGGCGACCGTGCCGACCTCGACGCCGTCGCGGAGCACCCGGAGACCGACCAGCTGGTGGTCGTACCAGGCGTCGTCCTCACCGGTCTCGGCGTCGGCGTCCTGCTCGACCCAGAGGATCGCCCGCGCGAGGGACTCGGCGGCGGTGCGGTCCGCGACGCCCTCGAAGAAGGCGACCGGGTGGCCGTTGTACCAGCGGAGCTCGTCGATGGTCAGGGTCTTGCCCGACCACGGCGAGTCCGAGGGGACCTGCAGCGTGAACTCCGCCCCCGGCGTGAACCGACGATCCGGGTCGTCGGTGTAGAGCTCGAGCTTGATGCCGCCCTTGAGCCCGTGCGCCTTCGTGATGCGACCCACCCGGAGTTGGGTCGTCACCCTAGGAATCGGTGTCGACCACGTCGACCCGCACCCGCTTGCCGTCGGCGAGAGCCGAGACGAGGGTGCGGAGCGCCTTTGCGGTCCGTCCGGCGCGACCGATCACGCGACCGAGGTCCTCGGGGTGCACACGCACCTCGAGGACCTCGCCACGCGCAGAGGTGGAACTGGCGACGCGGACGTCGTCCGGGTGATCGACGATCCCCTTGACGAGGTGCGTCAGCGCAGAGTCGAGCAAGGAATCAGGCCTCGGTCGTCTCTGCGGCGTCGTCGGCCGACTCGGCCGGAGCGGCGGCGGGGGCCGTCTTCTCCGACTTCGGCTTCAGGACGGCCTTCTTGGCAGTGTCCGCGACGAAGGCCTGCTTCGGCTCGGCGACCTTGACGGTGGACTCGGTGTTGCCCTCGCCCTTGAACTTGCCCCAGTCGCCGGTGAGCTTGAGGAGCGCCGCGACCTGCTCGGTCGGCTGCGCGCCGACGCCGAGCCAGTAGAGCGCACGCTCGGACTCGATCTTGATGACCGAGGGCTCCTCGGTCGGGTGGTACTGACCGATCTCCTCGATCACACGACCGTCGCGCTTGGTGCGCGAGTCGGCGACGACGATGCGGTAGTAGGGCGCACGGATCTTGCCGAGACGCTTGAGACGGATCTTGACAGCCACAATTACTCCTGTTGCGTGTTGTTGTGGTTGAACCGGAACCGCGGGCGTGGGGGCACGCGCGGTGGAAGCTCGAAGGAAGTCGCGACCTGCTGGATAGAGGGTCGAGCAGACGCGATTCGACCGTTCATTCTTGCAGGTTTCCGCCGGAGAAGCGAGCCGGGACGCGCCGTGGCCGCCGTGTCGTCACGGTGCGAGGGCGCGCACGGCCTCGATCGCCTCGCTCGTGGCACGGACCGCGTCGACGCTCCTGGCGTCCCGGGCACCGCCGACGACGGCGTACGGCACCCCCGCGGCAGCCAGGCCCGGTGCGAGCCCTCCCCCTGCGACGGCGACCCCCGACGCGTCCTCGGCCTCGTCGCCCTCGACCGCGGGTGCACGTTCCTGCCCGGCGCACACGACGACGTGGTCGGCCGGTACCGCGGTCTCCCGACCGTCCTCGTCCCGGATCCACAGCGTCCCGGGCTCGATGCGCAGGTACTCCTGCACCCCGCCGACCATCCGCACCCCGGCGTCGCGCAGTCGTCCGACCGCCACCCAGCGCGAGGTGATGCCGATCCCCTGGCCGAACTTCCCGGACCGACGGAGCACCGTGACGTCGGCGCCGGGGCGGAGCGTCCGTGCCACCGCGGGAAGCCGTTGCGGGACGTCGCCGACCAGGTCGTCGGCGACGGTGACGTCCCACCGCGCCGCGAACTCCGCCGCGCGCACCGCCTCGTCGGGCGACTCGACCAGGAAGGCCGCCGTGTCGACCCCGATGCCGCCGCCGCCGACCACCGCGACGGTGCCGGGCGGGACCCCGTCGCGCAGGGCGTCCTCGTAGGACACCACGTGGGGCAGCTCGGCGCCCGGGAGGTCCAGCACGCGGGGCACGACCCCTGCCGCGAGCACCACGGCGTCGCTGTCGAGCAGGTCGGCGACGGTGGCGGCACGGCCGGTGTGCACGGTCGCCCCGCGGTCGTCGAGCTCGGCCCGCGCCGCCCGGACGGTCGCGGCGTAGTCCTCCTTGCCGGGGATCACCGCGGCCAGGGCGAACTGCCCGCCGAGGGCGTCGGTCGCCTCCCACAGCGTCACGGCGTGCCCGCGCCGCGCGGCGTCCACCGCGGCGGCCAGCCCGGCCGGGCCACCGCCGACCACGTCGACGCGCTTCGGCTCGACGGTCGGCCGGAGCGGCATGGTCAGCTCGCGGCCGGCGCGGGGGTTCACGAGGCAGGACACGGGCCGTCCGACGATGGAGTGGTCGAGGCACGCCTGGTTGCAGCCGATGCAGGTGTTCACCAGGTCGAAGCGACCGTCGAGCGACCGGCGGACGATGTCCGGGTCCGCGAGGAACGGACGGGCGAGCGCGACGGCGTCGACCTGCCCGCCGCGGAGCACCGCCTCGCCGTCGCGCAGGTCGGTCATCCGGTTCGACGCGATCACCTGCACCTCGGGGTGCGCGGACCCGCGGACCACGCCCGCGACCCGCTCGGCGTACGCCAGCCACGCGCCGTGCGGCACCGCGCCCTGCACGGTCGGCGTGCGCGACTCGTGCCAACCGATGCCGACCGAGATCCCGTCGAGGCCCAGCGGCAGCAGGTCGTGCACGAGCGCGTCGACCTCGGCGTCCGTCGTCGACCCGGGCATGAGGTCGGCACCGGACAGCCGGATCGTGACGGCCAGGTCGGGCACGGCGGTGCGGACGGCCCGGACGACCTCGATCGCGAAGCGGCGGCGTCGCTCGGCGTCCCCACCCCAGTCGTCGTCGCGGAGGTTCGTCAGCGGCGACTGGAACTGGTTGACCAGGTAGCCCTCGGACGCCATGATCTCGACGCCGTCGAAGCCGATCGCCGCGGCAGACCGGGCGGCGGCGGCGAAGTCGTCGATCGTCCGGCGGACCTCGGCGTCGGTGAGCGCGATCGGCTGGACCCCGCGCGCCGCCGCCCACGGCAGCGCCGACGGAGCCACCACGCGCTGGGGTCGGCCGTACCGGTCGACCAGGCCGTTCGCGAGGGCGTACCGGCCGGCGTGGAAGAGCTGGGCGAGCACGGCTCCGCCCTCGTCGTGCACGGCCGCGACGGCGACCCGGAACCGTTCGTCCGCGCCCCCGCTGCCGAACACCGCGAAGTCCGGACCACCACGGGCCTCGTCGCTGATCGCGATCCCGCCGGTGACGATGCAGCCGACGCCGCCCGCCGCGCGCTCGCGGTAGAACGCGGCCATCGCGGCACCGCCGTCGTCGAGGACCTCGAGCCCGGTGTGCATCGACCCCATCACCACCCGGTTCCGCAGGTGGAGCGGTCCGAGGTCCCAGGACGAGGAGAGGACTGCGAGGTCGGGCACGGCAACGCTGCTCATGGCGACCACTCTGCCGGACGACGTGCCCGGGACCGAACTCCTTGTGCCGACCCTCCAAGCCGACGGGCAGGATGGCCCCATGGACATCCGCTTCACCGAGTCCCGCCCGTCGACCCTCGGCGTCGAGTGGGAGCTCCCGCTGGTCGACCGCGGCACCGGCGACCTCGCGCCCCGTGCCCCCGCCGTGCTCTCCGCCGTGCAGGAGCGCCTCGGCGATCCCGACCGGGTGACCGAAGAACTCCTCACGAACACCGTCGAGGTGGTCACGGGGGTGCACGACACCGTCGGTGGGGCGACGAGCGAGCTCGCGGGCATCATCGGCGAGGTGATCGACGCCGCCGAACCGCTCGACGCGCAGGTGATGTGCTCCGGCACCCACCCGTTCGCGCAGTGGGACCAGCAGGAGATCACGGCGGACAGCGAGCACTACACCACGCTGATCGACCGCACGCGCTGGTGGGGTCGGCAGATGCTCATCTGGGGCGTGCACGTGCACGTGGGGATCGACGACCGCGACAAGGCGGTCCCGATCATGAACGCGATGCTCGCGTACGTCCCGCACCTGCAGGCGTTCACCGCGTCGAGCCCGTTCTGGGGCGGGACCGACACCGGGTACGCCTCGAACCGTGCCCTCATGTTCCAGCAGCTCCCCACCGGCGGCCTGCCGCCGGGCATCGACGACTGGACCGGCTTCGAGACCGTCGTCGACGACCTGACGAAGACCGGTGTGATCGACGGGTTCAAGGACCTGCGCTGGGACATCCGCCCGTCGCCGGGGTGGGGGACGCTCGAGAACCGCGTGTCCGACGGCATCTCGACCCTCCACGAGGTCGGTGCCGTGACCGCGTTCGTCCAGTGCCTCGTCACCGCACTCTCGGACCGCCTCGACCGCGGCGAGACGCTGCCGTCGATGCAGCCGTGGTTCATCCGCGAGAACAAGTGGCGCGCGGCCCGCTACGGCATGGAGGCCGAGATCATCACCGACGCCGCCGGCCACGAGCGCCTGGTCACCGACGAGGTCCACGACCTGGTCCAGCGGCTCGACCCGATCGCCGACCGTCTGGGCTGCCAGCAGGAGCTGCACCACCTGGACACGATGATCGCCGACGGCGCGTCGTACCAGCGGCAGCTGCGGGTGGCGCAGGAGAACGGCGGGGACCTCCGCGCGGTGGTCCGCCACCTGGTGACGGAGCTGCGGGAGTCGCTCTAGACGACACCACGGAACCGACGGGAGGCCCGGTACCAGCTGGTACCGGGCCTCCCGTCGGTCCTGGGGTCGCGTCTAGCGGCCGAGGAACTTCTGCAGGCTGGCCAGCTCTTCCTCGGTGGGCGCCTTGCCGCCCTTCGGACCGCCGAGTCCGAGACCGGACCCGGTGGGTGCCTGCTGCTGCGGCTGCGCAGCCGCACCCGACGCGAGCGCCGCGCGCTTGGCGGGGTTGCCGACCTTCTTCTTCTTGGCGCCGCCCTGCTGCTGCTTCTTCTTGCCGCCGTGCATGCCCGGGATCGGCCCCATGCCCGGCATCTGCGGCACGCCACCACGGGCGACGGTGCGCATCATCTTCGCTGCCTGCTCGAAGCGGTTGACGAGCGCGTTGACCTCGGTCACCGTGGTGCCGGAGCCCTTCGCGATGCGGAGTCGACGGGAGCCGTTGAGGAGCTTCGGGAGCTCGCGCTCCTGCTTCGTCATCGACTGGATGATCGCCTCGGTCCGGACGATCTCGCTCTCGTCGAAGTTGTCGAGCGCCTCGCGCATGCCCTTCGCGCCCGGGAGCATGCCGAGCATGCCCTTGATCGACCCGGCCTTGCGGAGCTGCTGCATCTGCGCGAGGAAGTCGTTCAGCGTGAACGAGTCGGTCGCGATCTTCTCGGCGACCTTGCGCGCCTCGTCCTCGTCGAACGCGGACTGCGCCTGCTCGATGAGCGACAGGATGTCGCCGAGGTCGAGGATGCGGCTCGCCATGCGGTCCGGGTGGAACGGCTCGAAGTCGTCGAGCCCCTCACCCGTGGACGCGAACATGATCGGACGGCCGGTGACGCTGGCGACCGACAGGGCCGCACCACCGCGGGCGTCGCCGTCGAGCTTGGACAGGACGACGCCGGTGAAGTCGACGCCCTCCTGGAAGGCGCGCGCGGTCGCGACGGCGTCCTGACCGATCATGGCGTCGATGACGAACAGGACCTCGTCCGGGTCGACGGCCTTGCGGATGTTCGCCGCCTGCTTCATGAGCTCGGCGTCGACACCGAGTCGACCGGCGGTGTCCACGATGACGGTGTCGTACTGCTGGTCGACCGCGGCCTTGATCGCGTTCTTCGCGACCTTGACCGGGTCGCCGACGCCGTTGCCGGGCTCGGGAGCGAACACGTGCACGCCGGCCTGCTCGCCCACGACCTGGAGCTGCTGCACGGCGTTGGGACGCTGGAGGTCCGCCGCGACGAGCATCGGCGTGTGGCCGTCCTTCTTGAGCCACTTGCCGAGCTTGCCCGCGAGCGTCGTCTTGCCGGCACCCTGGAGGCCCGCGAGCATGATCACGGTCGGCGGTCGCTTCGCGAACTCGAGTCGGCGCTGCTGGCCGCCGAGGATGCCGACGAGTTCCTCGTTGACGATCTGGACGACCTGCTGCGCGGGGTTGAGCGCCTTGTTGACCTCGTCCGAGAGCGCACGTTCCCGCACCGAGGCGGTGAAGGCCTTGACGACCTCGAGCGCGACGTCCGCGTCGAGCAGGGCCCGGCGGATCTCGCGGACGGTGCCGTCGACGTCGGACGGGGACAGACGACCCTTGCTCCGCAGGTTGCGGAAGGTCTCGGTCAGCCGATCGGAGAGTGAGCCGAATTGTGCCATGGTCCGACGATTCTACAGGGCCACCTCCGACCGCCCCGGACCGCCCGCCGACCGGTTGTTGGACTGCGTCCAAGAACAGGGGTAGCGTGCTCGACGTGCCCCAGCTCGAGATCATCCGCTGGCCCGGGCTCCTCGACTACGAGGAGGGCCTCGCCGTCCAGCGGTCGTTCCACGCCGACGTCGTCGCCGGCCGCTCCCCCGGCGTCGTCGTGCTCTGCGAGCACCCGAGCGTCTACACGGCCGGGCGCCGCACCGAAGCCGCTGACCTGCCGACCGACGGGTCCCCGGTCATCGACGTCGACCGGGGCGGACGGATCACGTGGCACGGGCCGGGGCAGCTCGTGGCCTACCCGATCGTCCGGCTCGCCGACCCGCTCGACGTCGTCGCTTGGGTCCGCGACCTCGAGCAGGTCGTCCTCGACGCGGCGGCCTCGGTCGGGGTCACCGCCGGACGGGTCGACGGGCGCAGCGGTGTCTGGGTGCCCCGACCGGGCGGCGGCCCGCACGACAAGGTGGGCGCGATCGGCCTGCACGTCGCTGAGCACGTCTCGAGCCACGGCATTGCGGTCAACTGCGACAACGACCTCGCCCCCTACGGCGCGATCGTCCCGTGCGGCATCGCCGACGCGGGCGTCACCACCCTCAGCCGCGCGACCGGCCGCCACGTCACGGTCGACGAGGTCGCCGCCCTCGTCGGGCCGCGGATCCAGCAGGCGGTCGACGGCATGCACGCCGGTCACCGCATCAGCAGCACCACGCGACAGGAGGTCGCCGCATGACCCTCGCCCCCGACGGCCGCCGCATGCTCCGGGTCGAGGCCCGCAACGCCGCGACACCCATCGAGACGAAGCCCGCCTGGATCAAGACCCGCGCGACGCAGGGCCCGGAGTTCCGGGACCTCTCCGTACTGGTCCGGGACAAGCAGCTGCACACCGTCTGCCAGGAGGCCGGCTGCCCGAACATCTTCGAGTGCTGGGAGGACCGGGAGGCCACCTTCCTGATCGGCGGCTCGCAGTGCACCCGGCGCTGCGACTTCTGCCAGATCGACACCGGCAAGCCGAGCCCGCTCGACCGGGGCGAACCCCGGCGTGTGGCGGACTCGGTCGTGTCGATGGGCCTCAAGTACGCGACCGTGACCGGGGTCGCCCGCGACGACCTCGACGACGGCGGCGCCTGGCTCTACGCGGAGACCATCCGACAGGTCCACGAGCACTCCCCCGGCACCGGCGTCGAGATCCTCGTGCCGGACTTCAACGGCCGCCCCGACCAGCTCGGGCAGGTGTTCGACGCCCGCCCGGAGGTCTTCGCGCACAACGTCGAGACGGTCCCCCGGATCTTCAAGCGCATCCGGCCCGCGTTCCGCTTCGAGCGCTCGCTCGACGTCCTCACGCAGGGCCGCGACGCGGGCCTGGTGACGAAGTCGAACCTCATCCTCGGCATGGGCGAGGAACGGCACGAGGTCGTCGACGCACTCGAGCAGCTGCACGAGGCGGGTACCGACATCATCACGCTGACGCAGTACCTCCGTCCGTCGCCGCGGCACCTGCCCGTCGCGCGGTGGGTGACGCCGGAGGAGTTCGTCGACCTGCGCGAGATCGCCGAGGACATCGGCTTCGCGGGTGTGCTCGCCGGTCCGCTCGTGCGCTCGTCCTACCGGGCGGGACGGCTGTGGGCGCGCGCCACCGTTGCGCGCGGGGGCACGGTGCCGCCGCACCTCGCCCACCTGCTCGAGGCGACCCCGGGTCGCCAGGCCGTGTAGCGCCGCTCCGGCGACCGACGGACGGACGGGAGGCCCGGTACCAGCTGGTACCGGGCCTCCCGTCCGTCCGTGGTCACGTCCGACGTGACCGGCCGTCGCTACGCGCGACCGCGGATGCTCCGGAGGAGCCAGCCGATGACCGCCAGCAGGATGAGCACGATGCCCACCCAGAGCAGGAACTTCAGCGCACCGACGAAGATGCCGCTGAAGAGCAGGACGAGGCCGACGATGATCGCGATGATCAGCAGTGCGGGCATGAGGGTCTCCAATCCCTGGAACGAGACCGAGCGGACGCCCGGGCCGAAGCGGACACTACTCGCGAGCCGGCGACGCCGTTCCCCGAGCACGGAGCCCGGTAGCTGCCCCCGGTCGGGGATCCGGCTCCGGGAGGTCCGCGTCGCGGTCCACCGCACGGCTCCGCAGGAACACCACCGCCAGGATCGGCAGCAGGATGATCTGCCCCCAGATCCCGATGGTCTGCGCCTCGTCCGCCCAGGTCCGGGCGGAGACGCCCACGGCCTTCAGCGCGAACGAGTGGAACCACCCGACGAAGAGCAGCAGGTTCGCGGTCACGTAGGCCACCACCCACCCGAGGCGGATCCGCACGACGGCGAAGAACGGCGTCAACCAGAGCACGTACTGCAGCGAGTCGACCTTGTTCGTGACGAGGTACGCGCACAGCAGCGCCGCGCTCGTCTCGATCCAGGGCATGCGGCCGCGCCGGAGCCCGATGACCAGACCGACGGCGAGCACGGCCAGCACGGCCACGGCGGTCGCCGCCGTCGAGAGCAGGTTGAGTCGGAGCTGGACCTCCGGGCTGCTCTGCGCGGACCACGGCTGCAGCGCCCAGTACCAGACCGACAGGGTGCTCGGGTCGATGTCCCGGGTGCCCTGGAAGCGGATCACGGAGAACCACGACGTGGCGTTGACGAGCACGAACGGCAGGTTCGCGGCGAGGACCACGCCGAGCGCGCCGGCCACCGCCCCGGCGGCACGACGGACCCGGTCCGGCCAGGACGGCCCGGCGTCCACGAGGAGTGCGAGGACGAACGGTGCCACGAACGCGAGCGGGTACAGCTTGAACGCTCCGCCGAGTCCGAACAGCGCGCCCACCACGACGGCACGCCACACCGGCGCACGTCCGGCCGGCCACCGCACCGCGGCGAAGACGCCCGCGGTCGTGCACACCACGGTGAGCAGGTCCCAGTTGTAGAGCGCGTAGAGGAACAGCGGCGGTGTCGCGGCGAAGATCCACGCGCGCCGGCCGGCCATCCGGGCGAGGAGGACGGTCACGACCACCACCACCGGCACGAACGTGAGCGCCGTCACCACGAGGAACCCGCGGCTGGACCCGACCGGCAGGGCGCTGAGCCAGGCCCACAGGCCGGTGAGGGTCGGGTACTCGAGCGTGCCGGGCGGCAGGCCGCGGGTGGTCAGCGGCCCGACGTAGGGGAACACGTGCGATGCGAGGTCGCGGATGCCCCAGAGGCTCAGGGTGTCGCCGAGGCAGGCGTGTCGTGTCACGTACGCCAGGTCGAGACCCTCGCCCGCGCACTGCAGCTTCTGGAACAGGCTCCCGACGGTCAGGCCGACGGCGACCACGCACATCACGACGAGCTCGACGGCGGCGACCCCGCCGGCCGGACGGACGCTGCTGCTGCCGGCGATCGCGCGCGCGTTCACGCGCTCGGCGTGGGCGTCCGCTGCGGCTCCGGCGCTCCGTGCACCACCGACACCTCGTCGTCGCGGTCCACCGCCCGGCTGCGCAGGAACACGACCGCCAGGATCGGGAGCAGGACGATCTGCGCCCAGACACCGATCGACATCGCCTCGTCCGCGTAGGTCCGCACGGTGGTCCCGATCGCCTGCAGGTAGATGTGCCGGAACCACCCGGCGAAGAGCAGCGTGTTCGCGGCCAGGTAGGCGATCACCCAACCGCTGCGGATCCGGACGAACACGAAGAACGGCGCGAGCCAGAGCGCGTACTGCAGCGAGTCCACCTTGTTCGCGACCAGGTAGGCGCAGAGGAGCGCCGCGCTGGTCTCGATCCAGGGCATGCGACCGCGACGGACCCCGAGGACGAACCCGGTGACCAGCACCGCGAGCAGTGCCACCGCCGTCGCTCCGGTCGCCAGCAGGTTCAGCGTGTGCTGGAACGCGGGCGAGTCCTCGGCCGACCACGGCTGGAAGGCGTAGTACCAGACCGAGAGCGTCGCCCCGTCGATGTTCCGGATGCCCTGGTAGCGGATCACGGAGAACCACGACTCGGCGTTGATGAGCACGAACGGCAGGTTGGCCACGAGGACCACGCCCACCGAGCCCACCACCGCACCGAGGGCACGGCGCACGCGATCGCCCCACGACGCGGTCGCGTCGACGAGCAGGGCGAGGACGAACGGCGCGACGAAGACGAGCGGGTACAGCTTGAAGGCACCGCCGAGACCGAACAGCGCACCGACGACGACGGCCCGCCACACCAGCGACCGCCCGGCCGGCCACCAGACCGCCACCGCGATCGCGACGACCGTGCACATCACCGGGAGCAGGTCCCAGTTGTAGAGCGCGTAGAGGAAGAGCGGCGGCGTGGCCGCGAAGAACCACGCCCGGCGTCCGGCGACGCGGGCCAGCGCCACGACGGTGACGACGACCACGGGCACGAAGGTCAGCGCGGTGACCACGAGGAACCCGTGCAGCGAGCTCACCGGCAGCGCGCTCAGCCACGCCCAGATCCCGCTGAGCGTCGGGTACTCGAGGCTCCCCGGCGGCAGCCCGTTCGCGCCGAGCGGCTGCACGTACGGGAACACGTGCGACGCGAGCTCGCGACTGGAGAACAGGCTCACGGTGTCCGCGAAGCAGGCCTTGCGGGTGGCGGTCACGAAGTCGACCCCGGGGGCGGCACACTGCAGCTTGTGCAGCAGGCTGCCGATCGTCAGCCCGACCGCGACCACGCACATCACGACGACCTCGAGCACCGAGACGGTGGCCGGCGGTCGGGTCCCTCGCCCGCCGGTCGTGGACGGCGCGGTCGCGGACGACACCACGGCGCTCAACCGACCAGGTTCTGGACGAAGACGTGCGGGGTGAAGCCGGTGAGGTCGTTGATGCCCTCACCCTGCCCGATGAGCTTGATGGGGATGCCGGTCTTCTCCTGCACGCTGAGCACGAAGCCGGCCTTGGCCGATCCGTCGAGCTTGGTGATGACGAGTCCGGTGACGCCGGCACCCTCGATGAAGGCCTGCGCCTGGGCGAGACCGTTCTGCCCGGTGGTGGCGTCCAGGACGAGCAGCACCTCGGCGATCTCGGTCTGCTTCTCGACGACGCGCTTGATCTTGCCGAGCTCGTCCATCAGGCCGGCCTTGGTGTGCAGTCGGCCGGCGGTGTCGATCACGACGATCTCGGTACCGTCGCGCATGGCCTTCTCGACCGTCTGGTACGCCACCGAGGCCGGGTCCTGGCCGGGCTGCGCCGGTCGGACGACCTCGACCCCGGCGCGCTGCGCCCACGTCGCGACCTGCTCGACCGCCGCCGCGCGGAACGTGTCCGCCGCGCCGACCACGACCGTGCGGTCGTAGGTCTTGAGGAACTTCGCGAACTTGCCGATCGTCGTGGTCTTGCCGACGCCGTTGACGCCGACGACGAGCACGACCGCCGGGCGGTTGCTGAGCTTGAGGGTCGTGTCGAGCTTCGACAGGCGCTCCTCGAGCACCTCGCGGAGCATGCGCTGCAGGTCGGCGGGGTCCGTCGTGCCGTACCGGTCGACGCGGGCGTGGAGGTCCTCGATGACCTCGTCCGCGATGTCGGGGCCGAAATCCGCACCGATCAACGCGGTCTCGAGATCGTCCCACGTGGTCTCGTCGATGGTCTTCCGCTGGAACAGGCCGCGCAGACGGGTGGACAGTGACCAGGAACTCGCCATGCTCCCAGCTTAGGGCGCGACCAGTGGGCGCTGCGCCCGGTATCCTCGGTTCCTGAAGGGGAGTACTCCCGCGCGGCGCACCCGTCAGTACGGTCTGGGACGATCCAGACCCGGGACGCCGGTCGTGTCCGACCAGTCGGTCGACACGGCGGAGGAGACCTTCAGGCATCGGCGTACCCGCTCCGCGGGACGCCCCGAACCTGAAGGACATCCATTGGACGTTCCCCTCTTCGTCTGGCTCCTCACCATCGCGGGCATCCTCGCGCTGCTGGTGTTCGACTTCTACTCGCACGTGCGGACCCCGCACGTTCCGCACATCAAGGAGTCCGCGTTCTGGTCGGCGTTCTACGTCGGGCTCGCGATCCTGTTCGGTGTCGGGATCCTGGTCTTCGGCGGCGGTCAGGCCGGTGGCGAGTACTTCGCCGGCTGGTTGACCGAGAAGGCCCTGTCGGTCGACAACCTGTTCGTCTTCCTCATCATCATGTCGAGCTTCGCGGTGCCGAAGGAGTTCCAGCAGAAGGTCCTGCTGGTCGGCGTCGCGATCGCCCTCGTCGCCCGAGGCGTCTTCATCGCCCTCGGCGTCACGATCATCGAGAACTTCTCGTGGGTCTTCTACCTGTTCGGCGCGCTGCTGTTCTGGCTCGCCTGGTCGCAGGCGAAGGGCGGCGGGCACGACGAGACCGAGGGCGACTCGAAGCTCATCCGTGTCCTGCGTCGCATCATCCCGACCACGGACGACTACCACGGTGACAAGCTCACGGCCCGTGTCGACGGCAAGCGCCTGTTCACCCCGATGCTGCTCGTCATGGTCGCGATCGGCCTCACCGACGTGCTGTTCGCCCTGGACTCGATCCCCGCGATCTTCGGTCTGACGCAGGACGCGTTCATCGTGTTCACCGCCAACGCGTTCTCCCTGCTGGGTCTGCGTCAGCTGTACTTCCTCATCGCGGGGCTGCTCGAGCGCCTCATCTACCTCGGTCAGGGCCTGGCCGTCATCCTCGCCTTCATCGGCGTCAAGCTCGTCTTCCACGCCATGCACGTCAACGAGCTGCCCTTCATCAACGGCGGCGAGCACATCGAGTGGGCCCCGGAGATCCCGATCTGGTTCTCGCTGAGCTTCATCGCGCTGACGATCGCGGTGGCCACGGCCGCCTCGCTCATCGTCTCGAAGAAGCGCCAGGAGCGCGGCCTGACCCCGACGGGCGAGCCGAAGGAGGCCGTGGAGGCCGACGCGAAGTAGTCGCGACCACGTGGCGGACGGGAGGCGCGGTGCCGGCTGGCACCGCGCCTCCCGTCCGTCTCCGCACCCCGAGACTCGCCCCAGCGGACGGTTTCGCGGTGTCCCCGTCACGAACGTGCCCGCCGAGCCGAGTCTCGCCGTGCGGCCGCCAGCGCGCCAGCGCGCCAGGGCCAGCGCGGGCCGGGCGCGGGCGCGCTACGCGACGGCCGCGTCCGCGGGCTCGCGCCGCTGCACGCGCTGGCCGACCACGGCGGACACGCCGTCCTGCCGCATCGAGACGCCGTACAGCGCGTCGGCGATCTCCATCGTGCGCTTCTGGTGCGTGATCACGATGAGCTGCGACGACTCCCGCAGTCGCTCGAACACGGTGAGCAGCCGCCCGAGGTTGGCGTCGTCGAGCGCCGCCTCGACCTCGTCCATGATGTAGAACGGCGACGGCCTGGCGGTGAAGATCGCCACGAGCAGGGCCACCGCCGCGAGCGAGCGTTCACCGCCCGACAGGAGCGTCAACCGGTCGATCTTCTTGCCCGCGGGCTTCACCTGGACCTCGAGCCCCGTCGCGAGCATGTCGTCGGGGTCCGTCAGCGTGATCGATCCCGTGCCGCCCGGGAACAGGATCGGGAAGATCACGTCGAACGCGGCCTTCGTGTCGTTGTACGCCGCCTCGAAGATCGTCTGCATCTTCGTGTCGAGCTCCTCGATGATGGTGAGGAGGTCGGTCCGGGTCTTCTGCAGGTCGTCGAGCTGCTCCGCGAGGAAGGCGTGCCGCTGCTCGAGCGCCTGGAACTCCTCGAGCGCGAGGGGGTTCACCTTGCCGAGCCGGCCGAGGTCGCGCTCCGCCGCCGCGAGCCGCTGCTCCTGCTCCGCGCGGACGTACGGCACCGTCTCGACGTCGGCGGGGTCGACCTCGTCGGTGGTGTCGAGCTCGGGCAGCGCCGGACCGCCGGGCAGTGTCGACTCGGCGTCGACGAGCCCGGGCAGGTCGGCGTCGACATCGACATCGGCGTCGACATCGGCGACGGCGGTCGTGGCGGCGTCGCCATCGGGAGCGTCCGCGTCGGGCGCCGCTGCGGCCTCCGCCGCCGCCCGCGCCCGGTCGGCCTCGCGGTGCCGACGCGCGAGCACCCGTGGGTCGACCAGGACGTCCACCGGCACCGGCACGTCCGGCCCGTACTCCGCGACGAGCACGGCCTCGTTCAGCCCGAGGTCGCTCTGCGCGCGGTCGAGCACGCCGGACACGTGCAGCTTCTTCTCGTAGATCTCCATCTCGAGCGAGTGCACGCCGTCGGTGATGGTCTGCAGCCGCTCGCGGAGCTCGCGCTCCTCGTTGCGGACGACCTGCAGCTCGGTGTTCCGCTTCGTGCGCTCGGCCTCCTCGGTCACGAGCTGCACCCGGGCCTCGGCGAGCGACCGGTCGACCGCGCCGAGCACGCCCGGCAGGTCGGCGAGCACCCCCTCGGCGACGGCGATCTGTCCGCGCCGGATCACCGCGAGCCGCGCTGCCTCCTCCGCAGCAGCACGCTCCGCCTCGAGCTGCCGCTGCAGACCGGCCGCACGGTTCCGCTCCGACCGGGCCCGCTCCCGCACGGTCTCCACCTGGATGCGCTGCTCGATCTCCGCGGCCCGCGCGGACTCGACGGCGTCCTGCAGCGCCGGGCGCCCGGACGCGTCGACGACGGGTCGCGGTCGCTCCTCGAACCCCCGCAGCGCGTCCTCGGCCCCGGCCAGCGCGGCGTCGACCGCCTCGACCGCACCGTCCGTCTCGCCCAGGGCGGCGCGCAGACGTTCCACCTCGGCCGCGGCGTTCTCCGCCCCGGCGCGGACCGCGGCACTGGAGCGGTCGTAGTCGGCGACCGCCGCGGTGTGCGCGCGCAGCGCGCGATCGGCCTCGTCGGCACGGCGGCGCACGTCCTCGACCTCCTGGCGCGCGGCCTGGAGGCCCGTGGCCGCGTCCGCCGCGTCCGCCGCGACCGCGTCACGGCGGGCCTGCGCGTCGTCGCGTTCCGCCACGAGCTCGATGCGGGACACCGTGCGCGCGCCACCGCCGGTCACCCGGACGGTGCGGACGAGGTCACCCGACCGCGTGACGACCGTCGCGTGCGGGGCGGCGGCGAGCACGGCCTCCAGGTCGACGTCGTCCGCCACCGCGACCAGCGTCGCACGGAGCACCGCGGTGATCGCGGTCGGCCCCTGCACCACGTCGAGGGCCGGACGCACGCCCGGCGGCAGCGACGCGGGGAGCCCCGGCCCGTCGAGCTCCGCGTCCGCGACGACGACGTCCACGCGGCCGAGGTCGGCGCCGCGGGCGTGGGCGACCGTGGCGAGGGCGGTGCCGCGGTCGGTGGCGAGGACCGCGTCGGCGAGCCCGTCCAGCGCTGTGGCGATCGAGGCCTCGAACCCGGGCTCGACCGTCAGCGCGTCGGCGAGGCGACCGAGCACGCCGTCGCGCCGGGCGTCGATCACCGCCTGCGACCCGTCCCGGACGTCGATCGACATGCCGAGGGCCGCGACCCGGGCGTCGAGTGCGTCGCGCTCGCGTTCCAGGGCGTGGAGCCGGTCGCGCAGGGTCTCGCGCGCCGTCTGCGCTGCCTCGAGCCGCTGCCGCGCCGTGTCGTGCGCGGCGGCGAGTGCGTCCGCGTCCACCCCGGCGGAGGGGTCGTCCCCGATGTCGTGCAGGGCCGCGACGGCACGGGCCGCTCGGTCCTCGGCCTCGGCCAGCGCCCGGGTCCGGCGCTCGCGGTCCGCGACGACGGAGGCGCGGCGCGACCGCTGCACGTCCACGGCGTTGCGGAGGCGCTGCGCCTCGAGGTCGTGCTGCGAGACGAGCGCGGCCTGCGCGGCGATCTGCTCGTCGAGGGCGTCCAGGCCGGCCCGCGCCTGCTCGACGGCCGCCGCCGCTGCCCCGGACCCGGCTGCCATCTCGGCAGCACGGGCCTCGAGCCGGTCCGCCTCGGCACGGACGCCCTGCACCCGCTCCGGCGTGATCGTGGGGCCCTGCTGCGGCGCGTCGGCCTGCTGGGCGAGGAACATCAGGCGCTGGTTCGCCAGGCTCGACAGCCCGCGGAGCCGCTCCTGCACGCTCTCCAGCCGGTGCACGACGGTCCGGGCGCGGTCGACGGCGTCACCGACCATGCTCTGCTCGACCTGCTGCTGCCGGGCACGGGTCTGGTCGAGGCGCTCCTGCAGGACGATGCGCTCGGACTTCCGGCCCGTCTCGACCTCCTGGTGCTCGTGGAGCTCACGGCGCAGCCGGACGACCTCGTCGGCCAGGAGGCGGGCCTTGGCGTCGCGGGCCACCGCGGCGACGGACTGCGCCTTGCGCGCGACCTCGGCCTGCCGACCGAGCGGCTTCAGCTGCCGACGGATCTCCCCCGCGAGGTCGGACAACCGCGTCAGGTTCGTCTGCATGGCGTCGAGCTTGCGGAGCGTCTTCTCCTTGCGACGCCGGTGCTTGAGGATCCCCGCGGCCTCCTCGATGAAGCCGCGGCGGTCCTCCGGCGTGGCGTGCAGCACCTTGTCGAGCTGGCCCTGCCCGACGATCACGTGCATCTCGCGACCGAGCCCGGTGTCGCTCAGGAGTTCCTGCACGTCGAGCAGCCGACAGTTCTCGCCGTTGATGGCGTACTCGCTGCCACCGTTCCGGAAGAGCGTGCGGGCGATCGTCACCTCGGAGTACTCGATCGGCAGCAGGCCGTCGGTGTTGTCGATGGTCAGGAGCACCTGCGCGCGACCGAGCGGACCGCGCGTCGAGGTGCCCGCGAAGATGACGTCCTCCATCTTGCCGCCGCGGAGGGTCTTCGCGCCCTGCTCCCCCATCACCCAGGCGAGGGCGTCCACCACGTTCGACTTGCCCGAGCCGTTCGGGCCGACGATGCAGGTGACGCCGGGCTCGAACGCGAACGTCGTCGGCTGCGCGAAGGACTTGAACCCCTTGATGGTCAGGCTCTTCAAGTACATGCGGGTCTCCGGGTGCTCGGTTGCGCGTCAGGCTAACGCCTGCGTCGGCGCGGAGCGGGTTGGCACACGGGGCACCGGTGGCTCGACCGGTTCATGAAGGCCTCGCGCACGATGGTCGTGCCGCAGCGCGGGCACGGCTTCCCCTGCTGCCCGTACACCGCGAGACGCTGCGAGAAGTACCCGGACTGCCCGTTGACGTTGACGTACTGCGCGTCGAAGCTCGTCCCGCCGTCCTCGAGGGCACGGGCGAGCACGGTGCGGACCTCGGCCAGGAGCCGGTGCAGGTCGGCCCGCGGCAGGCGGTCGGCCGGACGGTCGAAGTGCAGCTGCGCGGCCCAGAGCGACTCGTCGGCGTAGATGTTGCCGATGCCGCTCACCACGCCCTGGTCGAGCAGGACGCGCTTGATGCCGCTGGAACGCTTCCGCGCCATCGCGACGAAGCGGTCGTCGTCGAACGCCGGGTCGAGCGGGTCCCGGGCGATGTGCGACACCTGGGTCGGGATGCTCCTCCGCCACGGCGCGTCGGGGTCGTGGGCGTCGACCGCACCGGCGGACCCGGCCGGGGCCCCGTCGACGGTCGGCACCATCGCGTCGATCGCCATCGACCCGAAGGTCCGCTGATCGACGAACTCCAGCGCGACCGGCTGCTCGGGACGGCCGTCTCGGTCGGTCCCCGTCGGTTGCACGTCGATCAGGATGCGGCGGTGCCTCGCGGCCGGTCGGTCGCGGCCGAGCAGGACCTGACCGGACATCCCCAGGTGGGTGACGAGTGCCTCGGGTCGGTCGCCGTCGCGCTCGGGGACGAGGGGGAACCACATGAACTTGCCACGGCGCACGGCCGCGGCGATCGTGCGGTCGGTCAGGCGTTCGGCGAAGTCCTCGGCCGGGCCGTCGTGCCGGGTGAGTGCGCGGTCGTCGACCACGTCGACGTGCAGCACGCGGGCACCGCTGACGGCGGGTTCGAGGCCGGCACGGACCACCTCGACCTCGGGGAGTTCGGGCACGCGGTCAGGCCGCCCGGCCGGAGAGCCGCGTCCACGCCTCGAGCGCGGCGGCCATCTCGGCGGTCTTCTTGCTGGTGCCGGACCCCGTCGACACGTCCTCGCCCTGCAGCACGACCGTCGCGTGGAAGGTCTTGTCGTGGTCGGGGCCCTCCTCGGTCACCCGGTAGGCCGGGTTGCCGAGGGACAGGCTCGCGGCGAGCTCCTGCAGGCTCGTCTTCGGGTCCATGGCGGCGCCGAATCGGTCCGGGTCGACGAGCAGCGGCTCGACCAGTCGCAGCACCAGGTCCGTCGCGGCGTCGGGGCCCGCGGACAGGAACGTCGCACCGATGACGGCCTCGACCGTGTCGGCCAGGATCGACGCCTTGCCCCGGCCGCCGGTCTGCTCCTCGCCCTTGCCGAGGCGCAGGTAGGAGCCGAGCCCGATCATCCGGGCGATCTCGGCCAGGGCGACCGTCGAGACGAGGCTGGCGCGCCGCTTGGCGAGCTCACCTTCGTCGAGGTCGGGGAAGGACCGGAAGAGCTTCACGGTCACGGCCTGGCCGAGGATGGAGTCCCCGAGGAACTCGAGGCGCTCGTTGTGCTTGATGCCCCCGTGCTCGTACGCGTACGAGCGGTGCGTGAGGGCGAGCTGGAGCAGCTCGGCGTCGATCTGGACGTCGAGGATGCCCTGCAGACGAACGACGTCCGGCCCCACGGGGCGGGACCCCGTGGCGCCGGACGTCGCTGTCATGTGGTCCGGTCCGATCAGACGTCGGCGACCTTGCGGCCCTTGTACTCCATGTACAGGGCGGTGCCGGCCGAGTCCTCGACGACCTTCGCGCGGTGCGGGAGGCTGTAGGTGACCTTGCCGTTCTCGATCGTCTTCACGAGCTGGACCGGCGCGGCCTTCCACTGCGAACGACGGGCGTGCGTGTTGGCACGGGACTGCTTGCGCTTGGGAACGGCCATGGTGGTTCTCTTTCGGTTGGTCGGTGGTCAGGGTCGAGGTGCGTCAGGCCGTGCGGCCGTCGCCCTCGGGGCTCTGGGTGGGGGTGCTGTCGTCGGCGTCGGTGCTGTCGGCGTCGGTGCTGTCCGCGTCGGCGCCCCGGAAGCCGCTCAGCGCGGCCCAACGCGGGTCGACGACCTCGCGCGGGGTGACCTCGCCGAGGTCGGCCAGCCGCTCACCCGTGACGGGGTCGAGGCCGGGGCAGTCCGGCCGGCAGACCGGCTGGAACGGCAGCGCCAGCACTACCGCATCTCGAACGACCGGTTCACAATCCACGTGGTCATCGTGAACGAAGAAGTCGAAATCCTCCGAGACATCGTACGCGAACAGCTCGGCGAAGTCGACTTCGACCGGTTCGCTGATGTCGATGAGGCAGCGCGAGCACTCCCCCGTGGCCTCGGCCGAGGCGTGTCCGGAGACCAGGACACCCTCGTGCAGGCCCTCGAGCTTCACGTCGAGCTGCAGCGTGGCGCCCTCGCGCACGGCGATGACGCCGGCGCCCATCGCGTCCGGCACCTCGACGTCGAGCGAGTGCTCGCGCATCTCGCCCGGCCGGTGCGCGAGGTCGCGCACGCGCAGGGCGAAGGGGCTGTTCACGGGGGAAGACACGATCGACGAGTCTACCGCGATCTCCTGCGGACGTCGAGGACGCCCGGGACGCGGCGTGTCAGCGCCCGAGGTGCTCGGCCAGCGCGTCCGCGACGACGACGGGCACGTAGGGCGTCACGTCGCCCCCGAGCGTCGCGACCTGGCGGATGAGGGAGCTCGACACGTGCGCCCGCGACGCCTCGGGCAGCAGGAAGACCGTCTCGACGTCGGCCAGGTGCCGGTTCATGATGGCCATCGGGGTCTCGTACGCGACGTCCTCGCCCGAGCGCACACCCTTCACGAGCACACCCGCACCCACCTGTCGGCAGTAGTCGACGAGCAGGCCGGAGGTCCACTCCCCGACCCGGACGCTGTCCGGTGCCCCGGTCTCGACGAGGGACTGCTCGATCAACCGCACCCGGTCGGCGGCGGCGAACATCGCGGGCTGCTTGTCCGGGTTGTGCACGACGAGCACGTGCACCTCGTCGAACAGCCGCGCGGCACGCCCGATGACGTCGAGGTGCCCGAGGGTCACGGGGTCGAAGGAGCCGGGGACGACGGCGATCTGGGCCATGTCCGTCACGCTACCTGCCGACGGCGTCAGTTCTTCCCGAGGAACGCGGCGTCGGACTCGTCGAGCCGCCGTGCCAGGGCTTCGCGCAGGGCGGGGTGCTCCCGCAGCTCGGGGTCGGGCTCGAGCACGCGTTCGGCCTCGCCGCGTGCGTCGACGATGAGGTCGGCGTGCTCGACGACGCGGAGCAGGTTCAGCGACGACCGGCCGCCGGACTGCCGCTCGCCGAGCACGTCGCCCTCGCGCCGGAGCTCCAGGTCGACGCGGGCGAGCTCGAAGCCGTCGTCGGACGCCGCCACCGCGTCGACGCGCTCGCGTGCGGTCGTCTCGGCCTCGGCGGTCGTCACGAGCAGGCACACCCCGGCGTACTGCCCACGACCGATGCGACCGCGCAGCTGGTGGAGCTGGGAGACCCCGAAGCGGTCGGCGTCGAGCACCGCCATCATCGACGCGTTCGGCACGTCCACGCCGACCTCGATCACGGTCGTCGCGACGAGCACGTCGACGTCGCCGGCCGCGAAGGACGTCATGACGCGGTCCTTCTCGTCCGCGGTCATCCGCCCGTGCAGGACCTCGATCCGTCGGTCCTGCAGGACCGGCATGGCCCGCATCCGCTCGGCCGTCGCGAGCACCGTCGCCGGTGTGTGCTTCGGCGCGTCGTCCTCGGCGGGCTCGGGGCCGCCGTCGTCCTCGGCGTGGGCGTCGTCGATCGCCGGGCAGACCACGAAGGCCTGCCGCCCGTCGGCGAGCTCCTCGGCCATCCGGGTCCAGATGCGCCCCTCCCACCCGGGGTGCTCGGCCAGCCCGACGGCGAAGGTCTCGACCCCGGCACGGCCAGACGGCAGCCCGGTGATGGTGGACACGTCGAGGTCGCCGAACACCGTCATCGCGACGGTGCGCGGGATCGGCGTCGCGGTGAGGACGAGCACGTGGGGTGGGGTCGCGCCCTTCGTCCGCAGCGCCTCGCGCTGCTCGACGCCGAACCGGTGCTGCTCGTCGACCACGACCAGACCGAGCTCCGCGAAGTCGACCCGGTCGCCCAGCAGCGCGTGCGTGCCGACGACGAGCCGTGAGCTGCCGGATGCCGCCGCGAGCAGTGCCCGGCGCCGTTCGTCGGTCGACTGCGAGCCCGTCAGGATGACCGGCCGGAGCTCGGCCGCCAGGTCGGGGCCGAGGAACTTGACGATCGACCGGAGGTGCTGCGCCGCGAGCACCTCGGTCGGGGCGATGAGGGCCGACTGCCCACCGGACTCGGCGACCGTCAGCATCGCCCGGATCGCGACCAGGGTCTTGCCGGAGCCCACCTCGCCCTGCACCAGCCGGTGCATCGGCCAGTCCCCCGCCAGGTCGTGCGCGATCTCGGCCCCCACCGCCTGCTGGTCGTCGGTCAGGGTGAACGGCAGCGAGGCGTCGAAACGCTCGAGGGTCCCGCCGGGCGCCGCCCGACGCGGGGTGGCAGCGGTCGCCCGGGCAGCGATGCGCCGCTGCACGAGGGCGGTCTGCAGCACGAATGCCTCGCGGTAGCGCAGCGCGTCCTGCGCGCGCTTGAAGTCGGCGACCTTCTCCGGACGGTGCAGGAGCTCCAGTGCTCGGCGGAACGGCACCAGGCCGAGTCGCGTGCGCGCGGGTGCCGGGATCGGGTCAGGCACGTCGGGCAGGGTGTCGAGGACGACGGCGATCGCCTTCGCGATCTGCCACGAGGTCAGCGACGCCGTCGCCGGGTAGATCGGGATGGGCTGCCGTGACCAGCGGATCGCCTCTTCGTCCTCGGGGTCCGCCGTCGCGCGGGGGTCGTCGCGGTCGAACAGCTCGTAGTCCGGGTGGGCGAGCTGCCGCGCACCCCGGTAGTCGCCGACCTTGCCGGCGAAGATCCCACGGGCACCGGGCACGAGGTCCTTCGTGCGCCACCCCTGGTTGAAGAAGGTGAGCGTGAGCAGGCCCTTGCCGTCACCGATCTTCGCTTCGAGGATCGAGCCGCGTCGAGCGCGCATGGTCCGTTCGCGCACGTCGATGACCTCGGCCACGATCGTGACCGACTCGCCGATCGCGAGCGAGTCGAGCGCGGTCAGGGCGCCGCGCTCCGCGTACCGCCGGGGTGCGTGCTCGAGGAACTCACCGACGGTGCGGTACCCGAAGGCCTTCTCGATCGCCTTCGCCGTCCGTCCGCCGAGGACCCCGCCCAGCCGGGCGTCGAGGGGCGCGGGGCCGAGGTCGGGCCGCACCGGCGGCGCCTCGGTGTCGGGGGTGTCGGAGGTGACCACGCGACCACGGTACCGGGCCGGTCCGACGCACCGCGCGCCTCCCGTCCGGCCTGTGGAAGCCGTGCACGCCGCTACGGTGGCTGCATGACCCGCATCATCGCCGGCGCCGCCGGTTCCACGACGCTCCGGGTGCCGAAGTCCGGCACCCGGCCGACGAGCGACCGCGTGCGCGAGGCCCTGTTCTCGTCGCTCGGCGCGCGCGGGCTCGTGGAGGGCACCTCGGTCGCGGACCTCTACGCGGGGACGGGCGCCCTGGGGCTCGAGGCGGCGTCCCGCGGGGCGGCGGAGGTCGTGCTCGTCGACCGCGCGTCCGCTGCCGCGCAGGCGTGCCGGGCGAACGCGAAGGCCGTGCAGCAGCGGGTGCCGGGGGTGCGGATCGACGTGCAGCCGCAGCCGGCGCTCGGCTACCTGCGGAGCACGGTGCGGACCTTCGACCTCGTCTTCGTCGACCCGCCGTACGAGGTCGCCGAGCAGGAGATCGCGGACGTGCTCGAGGCACTCGTGCCGCGCCTGACGGCGGGCGCGGTGGTCGTCGTCGAGCGGAGCAAGCGGTCGCCGGAGCCGACGTGGCCGGCCGGGTTGGAGCCCTTCAGCAAGCGCAGCTACGGCGAGACCGTGGCGTGGGAGGCCGTCACCCCGGCCTGACGCGGGGCGTGCGGACGCGGGCGGTCGGACGCGGGCGGCCGGGAGGCCCGGCGCGGCTCCGACGGTCAGCCCGCGGCGCCGTCCCAGTCGGCGTACGGGTCCCACCCGGTCGTCGGGACCGGCTCGCCTCCGCGCACCAGGTCCGCGCCGCCGCGGGCGACGACCGCGCCGATGCGCCGGAAGCCGCCCGGCAGCGCCACGCCGGGCGGGAAGGTGGCGAGCAGGCCGTGGTCCTCGCCGCCGTGCAGTGCGAGGTCGTCGGCGCCCGCGACACCGTCGGCATCGAGGTCGAGCGTCACCCGGCTGGCCCGGGCGAGCCGCCCGGCGTCGATCGCCAGCCCGTCGGACAGGTCGAGCATCGCGGTCGCCCCGGCCGTGGCCGCGAGCGGACCGTCGGCGATCGGCGGGACCGGGCGTCGCTGCCGGTCCACGTCGGGGTCGGTGTCCGCGCCGCTCGCGACGGTCGCCGACCGCGAGGGCTCTCCGTGCGCGTCGACGCCGTCGCGGAACAGCCGTGCGAGGCCACGAGCGGCGCTTCCGAGCTCCCCCGAGACCGCGAGGACGTCGCCGGGACGTGCACTCGAGCGGAGCACCGGCGCTCGCCCACCGAGGTCGCCGAACGCCGTCACCGAGACCGTGAACACGGCCGAGGTGGACAGGTCCCCGCCGACCACGCCGCAGCCCGGGGAGAGCGCGTCCACGGCAGCCCCCACCCCGTCCGCGAAGGACTCGAGCACCGCGACGGGGGTCTCCTGCGGCGCGGCCAGGGCGATCACGAGTCCGCTCGGCGTCGCGCCCATCGCTGCGACGTCGGACAGGTTCGTCGCTGCCGCCTTCCACCCGACGTCCGCCGGCGACGACCACGCCCACCGGAAGTCGGGCCCGTGCACCATCATGTCCGTCGTGACGACGAACCGGCCGTCCGGGGCCGCGACGACGGCGCAGTCGTCACCGGGACCGACGTCCGGTGCACCCGCCGGCAGTCGACGGACGATCCGGTCCAGCACGGCGAGCTCCCCCAGCTGTCCCACGGTCGGTCCGGTCCAGGCGTCGTCCATCTCGTCCACGTGCGCAACGGTAGCCTGGACCTCGATGGACACCGTGCGCCGACCCCTCCGCTGGACCGCGATCGCGGGCGTCGCCGTGGCACTCGCCGCCGGGCTGACCGGGTGCACGAACGCCGTGTCGATGGCACCCGCTCCGTCCGCCGACACCGCCGCGTGCGCAGCCGTGCAGGTCCGCCTCCCCACGACCGTCGGGAACGACCTGCCGTTGCGGAACACGAACGCGCAGTCGACCGCCGCGTGGGGCGACCCGGCCGCAGCGCTCTACCACTGCGGCGTCGCGGTGCCGACGGTCTCCGACCTGCCGTGCTTCAGCCAGGGCGGCGTCGACTGGATCCGCGACGACCGCGGCGAGCAGGTCGTCTACACGACGTTCGGTCGCTCCCCCGCGGTGCAGGTCGTCATCGACTCGACGAAGACCACGAACCAGGTGGTGCAGGACCTGTCGGACGTCGTGTCGACGCTGCCGGAGGACGGACACCGCTGCCTCGACCCCTCGGACGTGCAGGGCTGACGACGCGTGCGGCGCGCACGGCCTGCCGCACGCGACGCCGGACGTCAGCGGACGGCGACCCGTCCCAGCTCGATGAGTTCGGCGACGAGTTCGCCGTAGGACATCCCGGACGCCGCCCAGCAGCGCGGGTACATCGACAGCGGCGTGAACCCCGGCATGGTGTTGACCTCGTTCACGACGAAGCCGTCGTCGGTCAGGAAGCAGTCCACGCGCGCGAGACCCGCACCGCCGATCGCCTCGAACGCCCGTGCACCGATCGACCGGATCGCGTCGGTCTCGTCGGCGGTCAGGGGCGCGGGGCAGAGGAGCGCCTCGTCGCCGCCCAGGTACTTCGACGCGAAGTCGTAGAAACCGTCCTCCGCCACGACGATCTCGCCCGGCAGGCTCGTGCGCGGGACACCGTCGCGGCCCTCGAGCACCGCGACCTCGACCTCGCGCCCGACGACGCGCGGTTCGACGATCACCTTCGCGTCGTGTTCGAACGCCAGGTCCATCGCGGCCGCGAGCTGCGACGGCTCGTCGACCCGGGACACGCCCATGCTCGACCCGGCGCGGGCGGGCTTCACGAAGAGCGGCCACCCGTGCACCGCGACGGCCTCGGCGACGCCGTCGGGGTCGGCCGACCACTGCCGGCGGAGCACGGTCGTCCAGGGCGCGACCCGCAGCCCGGCGTGCTCGAGCACGGCCTTCGCGGTGTGCTTGTCCATCGCCAGGGCGCTCGCGAGGACGCCGTCGCCGACGTACGACAGCCCGGCGACCTCGAGGAGCCCCTGGACCGTGCCGTCCTCACCGAACGGACCGTGCAGGATCGGGAACGCCACGTCGACCGCGATCGTCGTGACCGAGCCGTCCGGGTGCGACACGACCAGCTCGTTCGTGGCCGGCGACGTGGGGAACGCCACACGGGTGCCGTTGTCCGGCACGACGGGGAGCGCGCCGTCCCGGAGCAGCGCCCACTGCGCCGGGTCGTCGGACTGCAGGGTGAAGGCGCCCTCCTTCGTGATGCCGATCGGCACGACCGCGTAGACCGAGCGATCGACGACGTCCATGATCCCGCCGGCGGTCACGCAGCTGATCTCGTGCTCGCTGGACCGGCCGCCGAACAGCACGGCGACGGTCGTGGGAGCGGGAGCGATCGTGGGCATGGCAGTCCCCTTGGTGGTCGGGACCGGACCGGTCACTCGCCCTGCGGCTCGTCGGTCTCGGTGAGGTGCGGCGCGATGTTGCGCGGGTCGAGCCTACCGGCGAGGACCTCGGCCACCTGCCCGACGATGGGCATGTCGACGCCGTTCGCCGCCGCCAGTTCGAGGATCGGGGCGACCGATGCCAGGCCCTCCGCGGTCTGGTTCATCTGGCGCACGACCTCGTCGAAGCGGTACCCCTGACCGAGCAGGCGGCCGGCCGTGTTGTTCCGCGACAGCGGGGACTGGCAGGTCGCGATCAGGTCGCCGAGGCCGGCGAGCCCGGACAGCGTCGACGGCTGCGCACCGAGCGACACCGCGAAGTCGGTCATCTCGGCGAGCCCGCGGGTGATGATCGACGCCTTGGTGTTCTCGCCGTAGCCGACGCCGTCGACGATGCCGATCGCGACCGCGATGAGGTTCTTCAGCACGCCGCCGAACTCCGTGCCGATGACGTCGGTGTTCGTGAACGAGCGGAAGTACGGGTTCGTGGCGACCGCGGCCACCGCGGTCGCGGTCTCGAGCGACGTCGACGACACGACCGCGGCGGTCGGCTGCCGGCGGGCGATCTCGAGCGCCAGGTTCGGTCCGCTCGCGACCGCGATCCGGTCGCGGTCGATGCCGAGGCCCTCGTGTAGGACCTCGCTCATGCGCAGGCCCGTGGCCTTCTCGACGCCCTTCATCAGGCTGACGACGGGGACGCCCTCGGGCAGCAGCGGCGCGATCGCGGACAGGTTCGAGCGGAGCGTCTGCGACGGCACCGACACGTACACCTGCTCGGCGCCGTCGAGCACCGCGGACAGCGACGTCGACGCGGTCAGCGTGCGCGGCAGGTTGATGCCCGGCAGGTAGTCGGAGTTCCGCTTCGTCTCGGTGATCTCCCGTGCGACCTCGGGCCGACGTGCCCAGACGACGGTGTCGGCACCGCCCTCGGCCAGCACCTTCGCGAAGGTGGTCCCCCAGCTGCCCGCACCGATGACGGCGACGCGCGGCTTGTCGGTGGACTGCATGACCACGCGGATGGCTGCGGTGTCGACGGCGCCTGGGGCTGCCACGGCGGGGTCCGGGTGGTCGTCGTGCGGGCGCAGGCCCGAGCGGTCGTCAGTCAAACTTCCCGGTCTCCTTCTGGTCGTTGGCGGCCGGGTCCCACCGGGTCGCCGGTGCCTGCTCGCCACGGAGCTCCTCGAGCAGCTCGGTGATCCGGCGCATGAGCAGGTCGGTCGCCGCCAGCAGGGTCTTCTGGTCGAGCGGCTTCCCGCGGTACGCCGACAGGTCGACCGGGTCGCCGACGATCACGTCGACGCGCGACGGCGGGAACAGCCGGAGCTTCTTCGCGTACCGGCCCATGATCCGCTGGGTGCCCCAGTGGGCCATCGGGATGAGCGGGACGTCGTTCTCGAGCGCGATCCGCACCGCGCCGGTCTTGCCGCGCATTGGCCACAGGTCGGGGTCACGGGTGAGCGTGCCCTCGGGGTAGACGATGATCGCTCCACCCTGCTCGATGACGGACCTGCCGCCGCCGAGCGGGTCGTTCAGGCGCGTGCGGCCGGAACGCTCGACCGGGATCTGCCCCATGCCGGCCATGAGCTTGCCGACGACCGGCACCCGGAAGATCGACGCCTTCGCGAGGAACCGCGGCGCACGGCGGGACAGCCAGACGGCGGTGCCGACCACGAGCGGGTCGATGTTCGTGAAGTGGTTCGGGGCCAGCACGAAGGCGCCGCCCTCCGGCAGGCGCTTCGGTCCGTGCCAGTGGTAGCGGGCGGTGAACCGGAAGACCGGGATCACCACGGACGCCGTGATGCGGAAGGCGGTGTTCAGCTCGCCGCGCCGCCACCGGCGCCCCGGGTTCGGGAGGCCCGTGGTGACGTCGGAGGCGGACGCACGCCGTGCCTCCAGGCCGTCACCCGCGCCGCTCGCCGTGCCGTCGCCGCCCGTCGTGCCCTCCACGCGCCTAGCCCGCGAAGTCGAAGTCGGCGCCGAGCTTGCGCAGCTTCGGGATGAAGTGCTCGTACCCGCGGCTGATGATGCCGACGTTCGTGATGTGCGACTCGCCCTCGGCCGTCAGGGCGGCGATGAGGTGGCTGAAGCCGCCGCGCAGGTCGGGCACGCGGACGTTCGCGGCGTGCAGCGTCGTCGGGCCGGTGATGACCGCGGCCTGCTCGAACGGGCGGCGGGCGACACGGCGGTCGTGCCCGGGCAGCCCCTCCTTGTGCACGACGATGTCGGCACCCATCTCGTTCAGGGCGTCGGTGAAGCCGAAGCGGTTCTCGTACACGGTCTCGTGCACGATGCTCGTGCCCTCGGCCTGGGTCAGCGCGACGACGAGCGGCTGCTGCCAGTCCGTCATGAAGCCGGGGTGGACGTCGGTCTCGACGACGACCGGGCGCAGGGTCTCGCGCTCGCGGTAGAAGCGGATGCCGTCCTCCTGGATGTCGAACCCGCCACCCACCTTGCGGAAGACGTTGAGGAACGTCATGAGGTCCTGCTGGTCGGCACCCTCGACGAAGATGTCGCCGTTGGTGGCGAGCGCGGCGGAGGCCCAGCTCGCGGCCTCGTTGCGGTCGTTGATCGCGCGGTGCGTGTACCCGCGCAGCGACTCGACGCCCTCGATGAAGATCGTGCGGCTCGGCTCGACCGTGACGATCGCGCCCATCTTCTGCAGGATCGCGATGAGGTCCATGATCTCGGGCTCGATCGCCGCGTTGCGGAGCTCGGTGACGCCCTCGGCCAGGACCGACGAGAGCAGGACCTGCTCGGTCGCCCCGACGCTCGGGTACGGCAGTTCGATCTTCGCACCCTTGAGACCGTCCGGGGCCGTGAGGTGGATGCCGTTGAGCTGCTTGTCGACCACGGCACCCATCGCGCGCAGGGCGTCGAGGTGGAAGTCGATCGGACGGTCGCCGATGCGGCAGCCGCCGAGGTCGGGGATGAAAGCCTCGCCGAGCTTGTGCAGCAGCGGACCGCAGAACAGGATCGGGATGCGGCTCGAGCCGGCGTGGGCGTCGATCTCGGCGAAGTGCGCCGACTCGACGTTCGCCGGGTCGAGGATGAGCTCGCCTCGTGCAGGGTCCGTGATCCGCACACCGTGCACCTCGAGCAGGCCGCGGACGACCTTCACGTCGGAGATGTCCGGCACGTCCTTGAGGATCGACGGGGTGTCGCCGAGCAGCGAGGCGACCATCGCCTTGGTCGCGAGGTTCTTCGCGCCGCGGACCTCGATGCGCCCCACGAGCGGCTTGCCGCCCCGGATGACGATCTCGTCCGACTTGAGGCCGACGCGGGCCCCTGCTGCTGCTGCGTCCTGTACGAGGGAGTTCACTACTTCACCGGCAATGTCTTCGGCCGCCATCGGGAGCGGCGGGATTCGAACTCCGTGATCGAGGACTCGTCACGGAGGGTGAGCCCGATGTCGTCGAGCCCTTCCATCAACCGCCAACGAGTGTAGGCGTCGATCTCGAAGGGCACGTCCACCGCGCCGAGCGACACGCGCTGCGCGACCAGGTCGACGGTCGCCTCGATGCCCGGGTTCGCCGCGATCTCGGCCCAGAGTGCCTCGACTTCCGGTTCGGTCACGATCGCGGTGACCAGGCCCTGCTTGCCCGCGTTGCCCTTGAAGATGTCCGCGAAACGACTCGACACCACCACGCGGAAGCCGAAGTCGCGGAGCGCCCAGACCGCGTGCTCGCGGCTCGACCCGGTCCCGAAGTCCGGGCCGGCGACCAGCACCTGCGCCCCCTGGTAGACGGGCTGGTTGAGCACGAAGTCGGGGTCCTGGCGCCACCCGGCGAACAGGGCGTCCTCGAAGCCGGTCTTCGTGACGCGCTTGAGGTAGACCGCGGGGATGATCTGGTCGGTGTCGACGTTCGAGCGCTGCAGCGGCGCGGCGATCCCGGTGACGGTGGTGATCTTGTCCATCAGTTGGCTCCTTCAGCGGTCGCTGCCGTCGCGGCGGTGTCGTCGGTGACCGTCGCGATCGCGTCGTCGGTCTCCAGGTCCCACGGGCTCGACAGCGTGCCCCGGACCGCGGTGGCGGCGGCGACGAGCGGCGAGACCAGGTGCGTGCGGCCGCCCTTGCCCTGCCGCCCTTCGAAGTTGCGGTTCGAGGTGCTCGCGCACCGCTCCCCCGGTGCGAGCTGGTCGGGGTTCATGCCGAGGCACATCGAGCAGCCGGCGAACCGCCACTCCGCGCCGAAGTCGGTGAACACCTTGTCCAGCCCCTCGGCCTCGGCCTCGAGCCGGACCCGGGCGGACCCCGGCACGACCATGACCCGCACGCCGTCCGCCTTCTTCCGTCCCCGGATGACCGACGCGAAGGCCCGGAGGTCCTCGATGCGCGAGTTCGTGCAGGACCCCATGAAGACCGCGTCGACCGCGATGTCCTTCATCGGTGTGCCGGCCTCGAGGTCCATGTACTCGAGCGCACGCTGCGCGGCGGCCTGGTCGTTCGGGTCGGTGTAGCCCGCGGGGTCCGGGACCGTCTCGGACAGCGACACGCCCTGGCCGGGGTTCGTGCCCCACGTGACGAAGGGCTCGAGCTCGTCCGCGTCGATGAAGACCTCGGCGTCGAAGACGGCGTCGTCGTCGGTCGCCAGCGTGTCCCAGTACGCGACGGCGTCGTCCCAGTCCTGACCGGTCGGCGCGTGGTCGCGGCCCTGCACGTAGTCGTAGGTGGTCTGGTCGGGGGCGACCATGCCGGCGCGGGCACCGGCCTCGATCGACATGTTGCAGATCGTCATGCGCCCCTCCATCGAGAGCGAGCGGATCGCCGAGCCGCGGTACTCCAGCACGTATCCCTGCCCGCCGCCGGTGCCGATCTTCGCGATCACGGCCAGGATGATGTCCTTCGCCGTGACGCCGGGGCGCAGGGTGCCCTCGACCGTGATCGCCATCGTCCTGAACGGCTTCAGCGGCAGGGTCTGGGTGGCGAGGACGTGCTCGACCTCGCTCGTGCCGATGCCGAACGCCATCGCGCCGAACGCACCGTGGGTCGACGTGTGCGAATCGCCGCACACGACGGTGATGCCGGGCATCGTCAGGCCGAGCTGCGGGCCGACCACGTGGACGATGCCCTGCTCCTTGTCGCCGAGCGAGTGCAGACGGACGCCGAACTCCTCGCAGTTGCGACGCAGGGTCTCGATCTGCGTGCGGCTCGTCGGGTCGGCGATGGGCCGGTCGATCGCGAGGGTCGGGGTGTTGTGGTCCTCGGTCGCGATGGTCAGGTCGAGGCGACGCACCGGGCGGCCGGCCTGGCGGAGGCCGTCGAAGGCCTGCGGGCTCGTGACCTCGTGCACGAGGTGGAGGTCGATGTAGAGGAGGTCCGGGCTCCCGTCCTCGCCCTTGACCACGACGTGGTCGTCCCACACCTTCTCGGCGAGCGTCTTTCCCATCGGCCCGGCCCTTCCTCATCGACGTTGCGGTACCGCTCTCGCGGCTCGGTCCGGCGAGTCTAGCAGGTTGGTATACCAACGCGGGCCGGGACGGACGGGAGGCGCGGTGCGGCGCCGCCACGCGCCTCCCGTCCGGCCGTGGTGCGGTCCGGACGAGGCGACCCGCGTCGGCGACACCCGTCGCGGTGGGAAGATGGTGACGACATGACGACGCCTGCGCACTCGACCCGGACCACCAACCTCGAGGGCGCAGCCCGCGCCGCGATCGCGGGCGGCGCACCGCTCGCGCTGCTCATCGCCCTGGGGATGCCGGGCTACGCGGCGTTCGCGATGTTCGCCGGCTTCACGGCGATCTTCGGCGCGACCGAGCCGTACCGCCAGCGTGCCGTCACGACCGGCGTCGCCGGTGCGCTCCAGGCGGCGTGCATGCTCGCGGGCATCGGCGTCGCGTTGCTCGGGCACCCGCTGTGGCTGCAGGCGGTCGGGCTCGTGGTGGTGCTCGTCGTCGCCGTGTGCACGCTCACGGCGCTGCAGACGATCCCCGCGCAGCCGATCTTCCCGGTCTTCGCGTTCGTCGTCTCCTCGCTCGTCCCGCTGCGGCCCGCCGACCTGCCGACGGTCCTGCCGATCATCGTCGGCTCGGTCGCGTGGGCGTGGCTCGTGGCGATGTCGGGCGCGGTGCTCCGTCGACTCCTGCACCCGCGGGCACCGCACCGCTTCCGGCCGCTGGCGGCACGCAAGCACCGCACGCTCGACGTCCTGCGCACGCCGGCGCTGCGGGAGACCGTCGCCCTCAACGTCGTCGGGTCCGTCGTGGCCGGAGCGGTCGCCGTCGCGATCCCCGGGCTCGGACACCCGTACTGGGCGGTGATCGCTGTGGTGTCGACGCTCCCCGCGCTCCGGCAGCGGCACACGCTGCGTCGCGCCTGGCAGCGGGTGGTCGGCACCGTCGGGGGCACGGTCGTGGCCGTGGGGATCCTGCTGCTCGAGCCGAGCGTCTGGTGGATCGTCGTGATCGCCGTCGTCGGGCAGTTCTTCGCGGAGATCTTCGTCGCGCGGCACTACGCCGTGACCCTGCTGTTCCTCACGCCGCTCGCGCTCGCCGTGTCGTGGCTGAGCCTGCCCGAGGCGCCGGAGCTCCTCGCGCTCGACCGCATCGCGCAGACGCTGCTCGGTGCGCTCGTGAGCGTCGCGCTCCTGGTGGTCGGGCGGTTCGTCGAGCGTCGACGAGGCCGGCCGCTCGGCGCGACGAGCGCGATCCGCACCGTCTGACGGGGCGGCGGCGCGGCGCCGACGCGGCGCGGCGCCGACGCGGCGCGCCGGTGCCGCGCAGCGCCGGTGCCGCGCGCCCTGTCGCGCGCACGACCGCGAGCACGTCGCGCCGCGGGAACACATGGCGCGACGTGCCCAGGGTCGTGCGGGAGCAGGACGCACCAGCGAGCGCGCGCCGGACGGGAGGCGCGTGGTCAGCCCGCACCGCGCCTCCCGACCGCAACCGGGTCGCCTGTCACGCGCACAGCCGCGAGCACGTCGCGCCGCGGGAACACGTGGCGCGACGTGCCCCGGGTCGTGCGGGCGCAGGACGCGCAAGCGGGCGCGCGTCAGTCGCGCGGGGCGACGTTCCAGGAGTCGATGACGGGGCGGCCGTGCTCGTAGCCGAGCGAGCTCACGGTGGCGGTGCCGAGCTTGAGCACGGCTCCGTCCTGCGGCGCGAGGCGGATCCAGGCGGCACCGAGCGCGCGGAGCACGTGTCCGTGCGCGACCACGATCGCGTCGTCGCCCTCGGCGAGGACCGGACGGACGCGGTTCAGGACCCGCTCGACGCGGACCCGGACCTCGGCGGCGTTCTCACCCGGGGTGTCGCCGGCAGGGACCCCGTCGGTCCAGAGGTCCCACGGGCCGTGCCGCTTGACCTTGATCTGCGGGGTGGTCAGGCCCTCGTACGCGCCGTAGTCCCACTCGTACAGGTCCTCGTCGAGCTCGGGGTCGACGCCGACGAGCGCAGCGGTGTCCCGCGCGCGCTGCAGCGGGCTCGAGAGCGCGAGCGCGAAGGTGCGGTCGGCGAGGTACCGGCCGGCGCGCTTCGCCTGCTCGATGCCCTCGTCGGTGAGCGGGATGTCGGTGCGGCCGGTGTGCTGACCGCTCTTCGACCACTCCGTCTCTCCGTGGCGGACGAGGACGAGTTCGCCGGGGCGTTCCGAGGTCATGTGTTCCTTCCGATGAGCAGGCCGAGCGCGGCTGCGCCGACCGAGACGACGAGCATCCCGAGGCCGTTCAGGACGGCGGTCCGGGTCTTGCCGGATCGGAGGAGCTGCACGGTCTCGACGCTCGCCGTCGAGAACGTCGTGTACCCGCCCATCATGCCCGTCCCGAGCACGGCGACCACCGAGGGGCCGAGGGCGCCGGTCTCCCCGAGCCCGGTGACGAGCCCGAGCACGAGCGATCCCGTGACGTTGATGACGAGCGTGCCGAGCGGGAAGCGTCCGAGCGCGGTGCCGTCCACCCGGGCCTTGACGGTGCCGTCGAGCCAGCAGCGCAGCGCAGCGCCGACCCCGCCGCCGAGGGAGACCAGCAGGAGTCCGAGCACGGTCACCGGGCACCCCCGCTCCGAGCGCCCCGGGAGCGCCGAGCGCCGGCGACCCACGCTCCCGCTGCCGCGGCGGCCAGCCCGAGCACCACCGACAGCAGCGCGTACCCGGCGCCGGCGCCCCACCGCCCGACGTCGAGCAGCCGGGCGGTGTCGTCGGCGAGGGTCGAGTAGGTCGTGAAACCACCGAGGACGCCCGTGCCGACGAACAGCCGGAGCGCCCGACGTCGGCCGAGGTCCGGACCCGCGTGCGCGAGTGCCTCCAGGAGCACCCCGAGGCAGAACGCTCCGACGACGTTGATGCCGAGGATCGTCCAGCTGATGCCGTCCACCGCGGGGAACGCTGCGGCGAGCGCAGCCCGCACCCCGGTGCCGATCGCACCGCCGAGCGCGACGAGTCCGAGGTACCGCCAGCGACGGTGCGGGGGCCGGTCGGTCGTGCGGGTGTCCACGGACGTCAGTCCACCAGGGCGGCCACGCCCTCGACCTCGACGAGCTGGTCGTCGTAGCCGAGGACGGTCACCCCCGTCAGCGTGCTGGGCACGTCGTGGTCCCCCATCGCGGCCCGGACGACCTCCCACGCGGCGACGAGGTCGGCCTGGTCGGACGACGCCACGAGCACGCGGGTGTGCAGGAGGTCGCCGAGTCCGGCGCCGGCCGCGGCGAGCGCCGTCTCGAGGTTGGCCATGCACCGAGCGGCCTGGGCACGGTGGTCCCCCACGGCGACGGTGCGACCCTGCTCGTCGAGCGGGCAGGCCCCGGCGAGGAACACCAGTCGGGCACCGGCAGGCGCGGTGGCGGCGTACGCGTACTCCGCCACGGAGCTGAGTCGGTCGGAGCGGATGAGCTGCACGGCGCTGGTCACCCTGCCAGCCTGCCACGACCGGACCCGCGGGAGCGTGCCCGCCGCCCACGGGACCGGCCCGGAGCCGCCCGTGTGAGCGGACCCTCAGCGTGCGACGGGGTTCGCCGTGCGACCCGCCCGGATGAGCGAGTCGGTCTGCGCCGACAGGTCGACCATCTGCAGGGTGTTCCGCAGCTGCAGCCGGTTCAGGCACGAGTGCTCGAAGTCCGGCACGCGGAGGTCGATCGGCCGCGCCCGTCCCGCCGCGGCGTCGTCCACGCAGGAGCCGACGAGCCGCCAGAAGACGCGGCCCGGCAGGACGCCGTCGTCGTCGAGGATCGCCGCGAGGTACCGGAGCACCCCGTCGAACACGTCGGTGAAGACGCCGAGCGCCGCCTCGTCGTCGTCCACGGGGTGCACGATCCGCTCGATCCCGGCGGGCACCGGGACGTCCCCGACGACCACGACCTCCTCCCCGATGTCCTTCATGAACACGCGGGACACCGCACCGTCGCGCAGCACGAGCACGAGGTTCTCGCCGTGCGGCATGAACAGCAGCTGGTGCTCGGTCAGGCAGTGCACGACGGGGCGGAGGTACGCGTGAAGGTACCGCTCGACCCACGACGCGGCGTCGAGCCCCGACTCCGCGACGAGCGCAGCAGCCACCGACCGCCCCCTCGCGTCCCGGTGGAGCAGCGCCGCCATGGTGATCGGCCGCTCCCCCGGCAGCAGGCGCGGCACCGGGCTCTCCCGCCAGAGCGCCGCGAGCATCTTCCGCTGCGGCGTGCCCTGCTGCGCGGGCACGGCCCCGATCCGGTGCCAGACGTCCCCCGTGTACCCGATCGCCGCGTGCTCGCGGAGCACCCCGAAGCCGGCGTCGGCCAGGACCGGATCGGACGCCACGAGGTCGGCCACCCAGTCGTTCACCGCGGGCGCGGTCCGCATGTACGCCGGTGACATCCCCCGCAGGAAGCCCATGTTCTGCACGGCGAGCGCCGTCTTCACGTACGACCGCTCCGGCCGGGAACGGTTGAACGCGGTGCGGATCGACTGCTGCGGCTGGTGGTCGTCCGGCCCCTCGCCGAGGTCGACGAGGTCCTGCCGCCCGAGGTCCGGGGCGAACGTCACCGCGATCCGGTGCTGCCACTGCCAGGGGTGCACCGGGAACCACGTGTACTCCGCGGGGTCGAGCCCGCGTCGGTCGAGCACCTCGTGGAAGCGCGCGACCGTCGACGCGTCGAGCTCGGCGTCCCAGTGCTGGTGCTCGGACCGGTCCGCGGCGAGCGCTAGGTGCGTGTGCTCACGACGGGCTGCGAGCCACCGGTACCGGAAGCGCCCGCCGGACTCGGGGGCGAACGCGCGGTACTCGTCGAGCCCGAACCCGATCCGCCCGTTCGCGGCGACGAACGCCGGGTGCCCCTCGGTCATCGCGGCCTCGGCGTCCTGGAACCCCGCGACCACGTCGCCGTCCGACCGGCCGCGGGCGAGCTGCGCGGCGGAGGGGCCGCCGCGCCGGTGCTTCGCCGCGGCGCTGGCGAGCGTCGAGGCGATCTCCTCCAGGTACGTCCCGAGGAGGGCGTCGGGGATCCCGAGCTGCTCGTGCAGCGCGAGCACGAGGTCCTGTGCATCGAGCGGCGCCGGGACGCCCGCGCGGCTGCGGGTGAGCGAGGCCTCGTCGACGACCCAGTGCTCGAGCGTGTGCACCCGCGCGCGGAAGCGGTAGGTCGAGTCCCCGGCGTCGAGCACCCAGCCCGCACCGTCGGGCCGTGGGGCGACCAACCGTTCGTGCGTGAACTCCGCGATCGCCTTGGCGACGAGGTGCCGCTCGGCCGGCTCGAGGTGCTCCGGCCGCAGGTGCGCGGCGGGTCCGTCGTCGTCGGGCGTGCCGATCCGGCCGGTGTCCAGGACCGACAGCAGCGCGCGCTTGCCGTCGACGTCGACCTCGCGCAGGACACGGAACCCGACCTCGGCGTTCTTCCGCTGCACCGCCGTGTTGCGCACGTCCGGCTCGACGACGACCCGCTGCGCGCCGAGGGCGTCGCGGCAGTGCTCGACCACCGCTCGCATCACGGCACGTGTCAGCCCGTGGACACGTCCCTCGTCGGGCGGCGGAGCGACGAGCAGGTGCATGCCGACGTCGCCCGGTTCCGCGTCCCACACGTCGGTGAGCAGCACGGCCGCCGGGTCGTAGGTCTCCGCGTACGCGACGGGCTCGCCCTCCCACCGGAGCACCCACCCCGCCTGCGCCGGGTCCTCCTGCACCGAACGGAGGTACGTGCGGACCGCGTCGGTGTCGTGGTCGGACATCGCCCACCACGAGGACGCCGGGGCGGCGAGCCACGCCTGCACGACGGCGGCGTCGCGGTCCGGGACCACCGGGTGGACGGACGGGAGGCCCGTGGTCGCGTCCGCCCGTGCGGCGACGGTCGCCAGGGCGCTCACGACGCGGCCCCGGCGGTCGCGGTCCGACGGGCTGCCGCGGCTGCGGCGCTCGCCGGGGCGTCGGCGACGGGACCGGCCGCAGCGTCCGGCCCGGTGCCGGCCGCAGCGGCCGCTCCGGTGTCGGCAGCAGCGTCCGGAACCGGCCGTCCACCGGGCAGGCCGAACTCCTGGAAGGCGATCCGCTCCTCCAGGCCGTACACGGACCGCCCCGTGACGGAGCGGATGATCGAGGCGTTCCGCCACGCCCCCATCCCGAGGTCGGGGGCGGTCAGACCGTGCGTGTGCTCCTCGGCGTTCTGCACCCAGATCCGTCCGCCGAGGGTGTCGACGTGCAGGTCGCGTGCGACGGCGAACCGACCGCGGTCGTCGCGGCGGACGAGGTGCTCGACCGGGGCGAGGAAGTCCGGGTCCCGCGGTCGGTACCCGGTCGCGAGGACGAGCCGGGCGACCTCGTGCACCGCCTCGGTGCCGAGCTGCCCGTGTCGGAGGGTCAGTCGGAAGCGGTCCCGCTCGGGCAGCCACGCAGCCGCGACGACGCTGGTGTCGGTCCGGAGCGTCGTCAGGACCGGCCCGCGGGCGCTGATCCGGTAGAGCGTGTCGTAGACCTCGTCCACCAGGTCGGCACTGATGCCCTTGTACAGCCCCCGCTGCTCGCGACCGAGCCGGTCTCGCACCTCGCCGGGCAGGGCGTGGAAGTGGTCGGTGTACTCCGGGCTCGTCATCTCGAGCGTGAGCTTGGTGTCCTCCATCGGGAAGAACCGGGGCGATCGGGTGATCCAGTCGAGGCGGTAACCGCCGTCGCGGATGCCCTCGAGCAGGTCGCGGTAGACCTCGGCCGCGGACTGCCCGCTCCCGACCACGGCGATCGAGTCGGCGCTCCGGAGCGCGTCACGCGCCGGCAGGTACCCCGCGGAGTGCACGACCGGTCCGTCGAGGTCGCGGAGCGCCTCGGGCACAGCGGGTTCCGTGCCGATGCCGAGCACGACGTGCCGGGCGACGTACCGCTCGGACCCGCTCGGGGTCTCGGCGAGCACGGTGAACAGGTCGGTGTCCTCGTCGTGCTCGACGGCGACGACCCGACGGCCCCAGCGCAGCGTGTCGAGCCGTTCGGCGGCCCAGCGGCAGTAGGCGTCGTACTCCACGCGCAGGGGGTGGAAGTCCTCGCGGATGAAGAAGGGGTAGAGCCGCCCGGTCTCCTTGAGCCAGGCGAGGAACGAGAACGGCGACGTCGGGTCCGCCATGGTCACGAGGTCGGCCAGGAACGGGACCTGGATGGTGGCATCGTCGAGCATCATGCCGTGGTGCCAGGCGAAGCCGTCGGCCTGGTCGAGGAACACGGCGTCGAGGTCGTCGATCGGGTCGGTCAGGCAGGCGAGCCCGAGGTTGAACGGGCCGATCCCGATCCCGACCAGGTCGAGGACGCGGCCGACACCGTCGCCGGTGTCGCTGGTCCTGGTGCCGGTGTCGCTGGTCCTGGTGCCGGTGGTGCTGGTGCTGGTGGTCACCGGGTCGCTCCCGTCGTCGTGCCGGCCGTGCTGGGGACGCCGCTGGCGTGCAGGCGCGCCGCGGTGTCGACCACGTGGTCGAGCGCCGCGACGACCTGCGTCGTGCTCGTGGTGGGGTTGAGCAGGGTGAGCTTGCTGCACGGACGGCCGTCGATCACGGTCTTCGCGACGAGCACCCGACCCTCGGCGAGCAGGGCCGCGCGCAGCGGCGCGACGAGTGCGTCGGCCTCGGCGTCCGACACCCCGTCCGGCTGCCAGCGGAAGAGCACCGTGCTCAGCTGCGTCGGCGCGACGAGCACCAGGTCCGGGTGTGCCGCGACGTGCTCGTGCACCCGCTCCGTGACGTCGAGCACCGCGTCGAAGGCCCGTCCGATCGCCTCGGCGCCGCTCGCCCGGAGGGTCGCCCAGAGCTTGAGCGCGTCGAACCGCCGGGTGGTCTGCAGGGACTTGTCGACCTGGTTCGGCTCGTCGGCGTCCTCGGGGTTGAGGTAGTCCGCGTGCCACGAGGCCCGGCGGAGGTCCTCCGGGTCCCGCACGAGCAGCGCGCTCGACGACACCGGCTGGAAGAACGACTTGTGGAAGTCCGCGGTGACGCTCCGCGCTCGTCCGATGCCGGCGAGCAGGTGTCGGCGGGTCGGGGACACGAGCAGACCACAGCCGTACGCGGCGTCGACGTGCAACCAGACGTCCTCGAGGTCGCAGACGTCGGCGATCGCCTCGAGCGGGTCGATGCAGCCGCGGTCGGTCGTGCCCGCGGTCGCGACGACGGCCGCGGGCGTCCGGCCCTCGCGCCGGGCGTCGGCGATCGCGTGGGCGAGGGCGTCCGGTCGCATCCGGCCGGCTGCGTCGGCGGCGACGTCGACCACGGCACGTTCCGGCAGGCCGAGCAGCATCGCGGACTTCCGGACGCTGAAGTGGCTCGACGCGGTGGCGAACACGACGAGGTCGTCGAGTGCCGGCGAGCGGTGCGCACGGTCTCCCGCGCGGAGCGGTGCGGTCGCGGCCTGGCGCGCCAGGAGCAGGGCGTGCAGGTTCGACTGGGTCCCACCCGAGGTGAAGACCCCGTCCCCCGTCGGGAAGCCGATCGCGTCCGTGACCCACCGGACCGTCCGACGTTCGATCTCGGTGCCGATCCGCGACTGGTCCCAGGTGTCGACCGACGGGTTGACCGCCGCGAGGACCGCCTCGGCAGCGACCGCGGGCACCGCCACCGGACAGTTGAGGTGCGCGAGGTACCCGGGGTCGTGGAACCAGACGGCCTCCGCGGTGAAGAGGTCGTCGACCTCGGCGACGGCGGCCTCCGCCGACCCGAGCGGTCGGTCGAGGTCGACCGCCGCGACACGCTGCCGGAGGACGGCGGCGGGCGTGTCGGTGGTCGGCGCGGTGACGGCCGCGAGTCGGTCGGCGGTCCGGTCGACCGCGCCCCGGACGACCCTGCGGTACCGGTCGGAGCGGTCGGACGTGAGGAGTTCGAGCAATGGCGTGGAGCTGTTCACGTTAGGTAAGGCTAACCTCACTCCTCCGCGGAACGGAAGCCACACCCGGGGGAAGACCGGTCGTTCTGTCGCGCTCGGCTCGCCCCGGCCTGCCCCGGTACGCTCACCGGGTGACCTGCCCTCCGTCCGCCGCCGACGCCGACGCGACCGCCGACGCAGTCGCGACGGTCGACGCAGTCGCGACGGTCGACGCAGTCGCGACCGTCGACGCAGTCGCGACCGTCGCCGTCATCGGCGCGGGGCAGGCCGGACTGTCGGTCGCGCACCACCTGCGCCGACGCGGGTTCCGCGCCGTGTCCGGCGCCGGGGACCGCGGCGGGCCGGCCGGCAGGACCGTCGTCGTGCTCGACGCGAACCAGCGGCCAGGAGGCGCGTGGCAGCACCGGTGGGCGTCGCTGCGGATGGCCACGGTGAACGGCATCCACGACCTGCCCGGCACGCCGCTCCCACCCGTCGACCCTGCGGAGGAGGCCCGCACCGCGGTCCCCCGCTACTTCGCCGACCACGAGGCGCGCGAGGCCCTCCCGGTGCTGCGGCCCGTCCGCGTGCGGTCGGTGACCCCGGTCGACGACCGCCCCGACGGGGCACTCCGTCTCGACACGGACCACGGCTCGTGGCTGGTGCGCGCCGTGGTGAACGCCACCGGCACGTGGGACACCCCGGTGGTCCCGGACGTGCCGGGTGCCGCGTCCTTCCTCGGCGAGCAGCTGCACAGTCGCGACTTCGTCGACGCCGAGCACTTCCGCGGCAGGCGCGTGGCCGTCGTCGGCGGCGGGATCTCCGCGGTGCAGCTGCTCGGGGAGATCAGCCTCGTCACCTCGACCGTCTGGTACACCCGGCGCGAACCGGTGTTCCTGCCGGGCGGCTTCGTCCACGAGGTCGACGGTGTCGACGTGGAACGACGCGTGGCCGCCGACGTCCGGGCCGGTCGACCGCCGGCGAGCATCGTGTCGTACACCGGACTGATCTGGACCGGCGCGCTGCGTGACGCCGCTCGGCGCGGTGTGCTCGAGCGGCGGCCGATGTTCACGCGGGTCCGACCGCACGGCGTCGTGGAGGCCGACGGCACCGACACCTCGGTGGACGTCCTGCTCTGGGCGACCGGGTACCGCGCGGACCTCGACCACCTGGCGCCGATGCACCTGCGCGGCCCGCTCGGCGGCATCCCGGTCGCCGGTACGCAGGTGACCGACGAGCCGCGCGTGCACCTCGTCGGGTACGGCCCGTCGCAGTCGACCGTCGGGGCGAACCGCGCGGGCCGGGCCGCCGCCCGCGACCTGGACCGCTGGCTCGACACCCACGAGGGCACCCGCGGGGACGGTCGACCGCCGAGTGCTGACGTCGAGCGCTGACCGCCGGACCCCGGACCCCGGACCCCGGACCCCGGACCCCGGACCCCGGACCCCGGACCCCGATCAGCGTCTCGCCGAGCGGTGCCGCCGAGCAGCCTCAGACCACCGGGACCGGTGGGAGCTCGCGGTCGGTCTCGGCGACGCGGGTGGCCTTCGCCGCGAGGCCCTGCAGCGGCCCCTCGAGCAGCACCCTGTCAGCGACGTGGCGGAGCGCGAGCCCGAGCCGGGTCCGGGGGTAGGCGAACCGGACGATCCCGCGCGGGATGCCCTGCACGTCGTCCACGAGCGGTCGCATCCAGTCGTCGAACGCCGCGAGCGCACGGTCGAGGTCCGCACGGTCCGAGGAGCGACCCGTGACCGATGCGGCGAGCACGTACCCGCTCGTGAGGGCGAGCGACGCGCCTCCTCCGCCCATGGGCGTGACGCACCACGCCGCGTCGCCGACGAGGGCCACGCGGCCCCGCCGCCAGACGGGCATCCGCACCTGGGTGAGCCGGTCGACGTAGACGTCGTCCGACGTGGCGAAGCCGTCGAGCACACGGCGCGACTGCCACCCGGCGTCGGCGAACCGTTCCTCGAGCCCCGCCTGCACCCCCGTGCGCTCGGCGCCGGTCACCCCGTCGTCGTCGCCGGCCCAGGCCAGGATCGCGCGGGTCGTGTCGTACGGGTCGGGGCGCAGGTGCACCTGGCGTCCACCGACGGCGTTGTACCAGCGCCACCGTCGGTCGTCGGAGTCCGTCCGAGGGATCGTCCCGAACGCCATCGTGACGCCCAGGTCCCGCTCGGCGACGTCGCCCGGGTGGTCGAACACCAGCGCCCGGGTGGTCGACCGGACACCCTCGGCGACCACGAGCAGGTCCGCCCGGAGCGTCCGACCTGAGGTCGTCGTGACGGCGACGTGTCCGGGCGCGGTGTCGTCGACGTCGGTGATCCGCTCACCGAAGACGAAGGGCACCTCGTCGGGCAGCGCGTCGCGGACCGTGCGGGCCAGGTCGCCCCGGAGCACCTCGAGCTCGGCGGTCGCGCCGTCCGGCCCCTCGGGCAGGGTCGCGGTCACCCGTCCCTCGGTGTCGACCAGGACGGTCCCGGTCTCGGTGGTGTTCGCGGCACGGACCGCATCCGTCAGCCCCATCCGCTCGAGCACCTGCTTCGCGACGCCGCGGACGTCGACGTTCTGCCCGCCGTCACGGAAGGCCGGAGCGCGTTCGACGACGGTGACGTCCCAACCGGTGTGCCGGAGCCACCAGGCGGCGGACAGACCTGCGATGCTCGCTCCCGAGATCACTGCGTGTGGTGCGGACATGTCCTGCTCCTCGTGTGCTGCGCGGTCGGCTGGGACCGACCGCTCGTGCTTTACAGTGAAGCGACTTGACTGTGGAGGAACCTGGATGCCCGACATCGACCCGCTCACGACGGACTGGCAGGACGACGAGGTCGCCGTCATGCACCACCTCCGGGACTGGGCCGTGGCGTTCGAGGAGCTCGACCGGCACCTCGGCGTGTGGATGGGGATGTCGACGACGGATGCGAACGCCCTCGGTCAGGTGCTGTGGGCCGAGCAGGCGGGCGAGCCGCTCTCCCCCGCGCAGCTCGCCCGGCAGATCGGCATGACGTCGGGTGCGACCTCGGTGCTCGTCGACCGGCTCGAGACGGCAGGGCACGTGACCCGCCACCGCGAGAGCACGGACCGCCGGCGGGTGACCCTGCGCGCGACCGCCGCGGCGCGGGCTGCGAACGAGGCGTTCCTCGCGCTCGCCGGGCGCGAGATCGCCGGCGCCCTCCGCGAGAGCGACCCCACCGAGCTCCGGGCCGCACTGCGGTTCCTCGCGCGGATGACGACGGCGGCGACCGCGGCGAACACGCGCCTCGCGGCGCGTCGGAGCGGTGGTTCGACCACCGCGACCGCCCACTGATCGACGGGCGGCGCCTCGCCGGGAGCGACGGGCTCCGCATCCCCGAGAGCACCGCCTCGCCGCGAACGACGAGAACCCCTCCGGGCCGGAGCTCGGAGGGGTTCTCGGGTGTGGTGACCCCAGCGGGATTCGAACCCGCGTTACCGCCGTGAGAGGGCGACGTACTAGGCCGCTATACGATGGGGCCGCACGTCCCGCTCGAGAGCGGGACACACTCGTTGTCGGACTCGGAGGCTAGCCACCTGTGGTGACCCCAGCGGGATTCGAACCCGCGTTACCGCCGTGAGAGGGCGACGTACTAGGCCGCTATACGATGGGGCCGTTCCGACAACCCGATAAGTATGGCACAACGCGCGCACGCTGCCAAAACGGGGCGTGTCGCCCGGGTGTGCCGCGCCTCCGAGCGGATCCGCAGCGTCTCAGATCGTGAGCGACTCGCCGGGCCGGAGCACGACGAGTTCCCCGTCCCCGAGCGCCTCGCGCTGCCGGTCGGTGTGCATGGCGAAGCCGATCTCGGACAGCGTCGCCTCGTGCACCGGGTAGGCGCGCCGCGGACCGACCGCGGCGATCCAGTCCATCATCTCCTCGACCTTGAGCCACGGTGCGCCGACCGGAGCAGCGAGGACCTCGACGGGGACGCCGGGCACCGTGTACGCGTCCCCGGGGTGGAAGAGACGACCGTCCACCAGCACCCCGGTGTTGTCGACGAGGGGCACCGAGGAGTGGATGCGCTGGTGCCGGGCGCCGTGCAGGTCGAGCGTGAAGGGGCCGACCTCGCGGTGGTCACCGTCGCCGACCACCTCGACCGTGATGCCCGCGTCGGCGAGCGCCGCGGCCACGCCCGACGGCCCGAGGACCACCGCGTCCGGGTTCCGGTCGAGGATCCCGTGCAGCTGCTCGGGGGTGCCGTGGTCCGGGTGCTCGTGCGTCACGACGACGGCCACGACCCCGGTCACGTCGACCGGGCGGGTGAACCCGCCGGGGTCCAGGACGAGCCGTGCCCCGTCCTTCGTGACGACCTGGCACGCGTGCTCGAGCTTGGTGACCTCCATGCGGGCGACCCTACGCGCGTGGCTGCGGGGTTCCGCACGGGTCCCGCCACGGTCCTGGCGTGCCGTTGTCGGACGTCGATGCGTGCCCGTAGCGTCCGGGACATGGCCACCACCACCGCCGTCGCCCTGCCCGGACCCCGGCGCGTCGTGCACGTCGACCTCGATGCCGCGCTGCCGGAGCTCGTCGCCGACGGGACCGGTACGGAGGCCCTCGTCGTCGGACGCCGCGACGGGTACCCCGTCTGCACGACCGGGCTGACGCTGACGGCCGACCCGTCCGACGCCGCGCGGGTGCTGCGGGCGCTCGCCGCATCGTCGTCCGTGACCACCCCGACCGCGCCGGCCCCCGTGCACGACGACGACCTGCCGTCGGTCTCCGTCGTCGTGTCCACCGTGGTCGACCGCGTCGAGGGCCTCGGTCGGTTGCTCGACGCCCTCGAGCGCCACGACCACCCGGAGCACGAGGTCATCGTGGTCGACAACCGTGTCCGGGTCCCGGAGGACGACCCGCTGCCGGCCCTGCTCGCGGGACGCCGTGTCCGACTCGTCGAGGAACGGCGCCCCGGGCTGTCCGCCGGGCGGAACGCGGGGATCGCTGCGGCACGGGGCGAGGTCGTGGCGTTCACCGACGACGACGTGCAGGTCGACCCGCGCTGGCTCCGTGCCCTCGGCGAGCGCTTCGTCCGTGAGCCGGAGCTCGACGCCGTCGTCGGCGTGGTCCTGCCGACCGAGCTCGCGACGCCCGCGCAGGTCTGGTACGAGGCGTACTACGGCGGCTTCAGCGGCGAGCGCTCCTTCGAGCCGGTGACCATCGTCCCCGAGGACGTGCCCGGCGCGATGCGCTTCGCCCGCGTGGCCGCGGTGCGACCGGACGGCTCGGTCCGGCGACGGTTCCCGGTGTACGGCATCGGTGCGTACGGCGCCGGCGCGAACATGGCGTTCCGCCGGACACTGCTCGAGTCGGTCGGTGGGTTCGACCCGACCCTCGGCGCCGGGTCCCCCGCACGCGGCGGCGAGGACCTGGCGATGTTCGTCGAGACCCTCTGGCGCGGCGGACGCATCGGCTTCGAACCCCGCGCCGTCGTGCACCACCGGCACCGCCGGACCGTCGCGGAGCTGCACGCGCAGCTGCACGGCAACGGCGTCGGGTTCGCCGCCCTGCTCTGCGCACTCGTGGCCCGGGACCGACGACACGTCGCCGTCCTCGCTCGGCTCGTCCCCCTCGCGGCGACGGCGAAGGCCCGGGTCGCGGCCGCGGCCCTGTTCCGCGGCCGTGGCGCCGACCACCGACGGGCCGCGGACCCGACCCTCCCGGCTCCGGCGAGCACACCGGTGCCGCGGTCACTGGCGTACCACGAGCTCCGGGGGTTCCCCGCGGGACCGTCCGCATGGCTCCGCAGTCGTCGACGCTGGCGCGCCGTCAGGGCGGGACGGCCCCTCGCCGGGTGACCCGGAGGCGCAGCGCCACGCGTGACCGTAGGATCGGTCACGTCCGACGACTGCGTCGGGCGCGAGGAGGGCGCATGCTGCTGGGTACCGACACCGAGCGCCGTGACGTCCCGGCGGACGACGCCACGGGTCCAGCGCCGGTGCTGCACCTCGTCGCGCCGAGCGCGACGGACGCCGCCACGTGCGCGTGCGGCCACCAGCGGGAGGCGCACGAGCACTACCGACGCGGCTCGGACTGCGCGCTCTGCGACTGCCCGCGCTTCCGTCGCCGGGGCTGACCGCCGCGCTCGAGCGGTACCGCGTGCGGGAAACCGCTGCATCCCCGCAGCCGCCCCGGCGGTTCCTTGTCGGGCTCCGGGGCCGGGGTTAGCGTCGCTCGCATGCCCACCCCCACCGCGGAGCTCGCCTGCGTCGTCCTCGCACACGAGGACCCGACCCAGGTCCGCCGACTCCTCGAGGCGCTGGACCCCTTCCCCGTCTTCCTGCACTGCGACGTCCGCACTCCGGACGCCGCGCACGACGCGATGACCGACGGGCTCCCGTCGCGCGTCCACCTGCTCGACCGCCGGCGCACCGGATGGGCGCGGTGGGAGAACGCAGCAGCGGAGCTCGCCGGGTACCGCGCCGCGCTCGCCGGGACGGATGCGAGCCACATCGCCGTCCTGACGGGCAGCGACTACCCGCTCGCCACCGCCGACGAGGTGCGCGCGGTGCTCGGGCGCCACCCCGGTCGTTCGTTCCTCGTCACCCACCCGCTCCCGCACCCGGACTGGCGCGGCGGGGGCTGGTCGCGGTTCCGCTACCGCCACTGGGCGTGGCGCAAGCACATGCTGCGGCTGCCGGTGCCGCGTCGGCTGCCGCGTGGGGTCGTCCTGACCGGTGGGTCCCAGGTGAAGCTGATCAGTCGTGAGCACGCGCAGGCCGTGGTCGACGTCGTGGACGCCCGCCCGGACCTCGTGCGCTTCTGGCGCCGCGTGTGGATCGCCGACGAGTCGCTCGTGGCCTCGATCCTGAACTCCCCCGCACTCGTCCCGGGGTTCGCCGACGAGCACCTCGAGCACCCGCTCTGGTACATCGGGTGGGACGGTACCCGGATGAAGAGCCCGCCGTGGCTCGGGACGCCGGACGCCGGACGCCTGCTGGAGCACTGGACCGGTCCGGACGACCAGCCGCCGTACCTGTTCGCGCGGAAGTTCTCCACGAGCCGCAGCGCCGACCTGCTCGACCTCGTCGACGCGGCCGTCGGCCTGCGGGCGCACCGTCCCGCCGGGGCCACCGCGCCGTGAGCGTCCCGTCCGACACCGGGAGTGCGACGCGGACGACGACGGTGCGGCGCGCCGGGCGGCACGTCGCCCGTGCCCGCGCCACCACGAGCAGCCCCGGCAGCACCGCCGGCACGGACGCCGGCAGCACCGACACCGGCAGCACCGCCGTCCGCACGGGTGCCTCGGCGCTCTTCGGCCGGGGCATGCTCTACGTGGTCGTCTGGTCCATGCAGCTGGTCGTCAGCTCGCTCGTCTCCCCCGTCCTCGCGCACCTGCTGCCGCCGTCGGAGTTCGGCGTGCTCGCGTCCGCCATCGCGCTCTTCCAGGCGCTCGGCGTCCTCGCCGTGGCCGGACTCGACCAGGCGGCGGTGCTGCAACGCGCCGAGGACGGCGACGACCGTCGGGCCCGCGGGCTCGTCCCGGTCGGTGCGGTCCTCGCGAGCCTCGTCACGCTCGCGGCGCTGGGGTCGCTGCCGGCGTGGGGTGACGCGGCCGGCTTCGTCGGCGAGCACCCGCTCCTCCTGGTCGCGGTGCTCTGGACGCTGCCCGCGGCGGTCGTGCAGACGTCGCTGGCGCTCCTCGTGGCGCAGGACCGGATCCGCGTCTTCGCGGTCACCAGCCTGCTGTCGTCGGTGGGCGGCTCGGTCATCGGCCTCGGCCTCCTCGTGCTCGTGCACGCCGACGCGACCACCTACGCCTGGGGCGGCGTGGTCGCGCAGGGCGTGGCGATGGTGATCGGCGTCGTCGCCGTCCGCCCGCGCCTGCGGGGGCTGGTCGACCACGCGACGACGGCACGCGCCTTCCGGCTCGGCGTGCCGATCGCGCTGGGCAACCTGTCCTACTTCGTCCTGAACGCCGGGGACCGCATCGTCGTGCAGCGCCTCCTCGGACCCGACGAGGTGGCCCGCTACCAGATCGCCTACGTCGTCGGTTCGGCGGTCGTCCTGCTCCTGACCTTCACGAACAGCGCGTGGGCGCCGCACTTCGCCGCGCTCCGCGACGCCGCCGCACGACGGCGCCTGGCGATGCACGCGCGTGACGAGCTGTACCTGCTCCTCGCGCCGGTGCTCCTCGCCGTGACCCTCGTGTCGCCGGTCGCGCTCCCGGTGCTGGCACCGCCCTCGTACCGGGTCGAGGAGCTGTCGGTCGTGGTGTTCGTCGTCGCCCTGACGGCCTTCCCGGTCGTCGCGAGCGGCGCCACCGGACGGCTGCTCGTCGTGGAGCGCCGCGGTGTCGCCGTCGGGGTGATCGCCGCCACCGCCGCCGCCGTGAACGTCGGCGCGAACCTGCTGCTCGTCCCACCGCTCGGCATCGCCGGCGCCGCGCTGTCCACGGTGCTGTCGTACGCGCTGCTCGCCGTGCTGCAGCAGGCCGCGCTGCGGGACCGGAGGCTGTGGCGTGGACCCGCCCGCCGGGTCCCCCTCGTCGTGGTGCCGGCCGTGCTCCTGGCTGCGGCCTCCCTGCTCGCCCCGCAGGACACCGTCTGGGACGTCGTGCGCATCGTCGGCGTCGTCGCCTGCCTGCCCTGGTTCCTGCAGCGGCTCCGGGCGGCCCGCGGCGGCTCGCGCTGACCTGCACCCGCGCGCACCGACGCCCGCCCGGGCAGCACGCGCGAGGCCCCCGGTACCCACGCGGGGTACCGGGGGCCTTGCATCTGCCGGGGTCAGACCGCGACGGGCTCCGGAGCCGGCGCCGTCGCCCGCACCACGACGGCGCCGAACGTCCGCCCGACCGCGTACCCGGTCACCGTGGCGACGACGCTCGTCACGATCGCGAGCGCACGGACACCACCACCACGGCCGATCGTCCCGAGCTCGCGCAGGAGCGCCCCCGGCAGCACCCGGGTCAGGTAGGTGCCCTCGCTCGAGAGCGAGTCCCGCGCACCGACCCGTCGGCTCAGGACGGCCTTCGAGATCCCCTCGTAGTAACTGCGACGACGGACGTACCGCATCGACACCCGGTCGGCCGACACGCGGTGCGAGACGTTCGACCGCGGCTCGTAGCGGATCCGGGCCGTCGGGCGCATCTGGGCGATCCGGATGCAGAGCTCGGTCTCCTCGCAGCCCAGCGGCTGGTTGCCGACCCGACCGATGCCGGACCGGAACCCGCCCGCGGCGAGCAGGACGTCCCGCCGGAACGCCATGCTCGACCCGATCACGTTCCGGACGTCGCCGGCCTCGGTCGGCAGCCCGGTGTAGCTGCAGCCGACGATCCAGAGCAGCTCGTCCGGGAACGGTCCGGCGCCGGTGGTGTCCGGCCACGACGGGGTCGCGCGGCCGCCGACCCCGACGACGTCGGGCAGCTCGAGGGACTCGACGAGGTGCATCAGCCAGTCCGGGTCCGCCGCGGCGTCGTCGTCGAGGAAGGCCACGACGTCGGACGCGGCGAGTGCCACGCCCGTGTTCCGGGCGCCGGACAGGCCGCGCTCCTCGGCGTTCGGGACGACCCGCAGCTCGGGCCACCTGGCCGCGGCGCGGAGCAGCAGCTCGGGCTCGTGGTCGATCACGACGACGACCTCGGTGGCCTCGGGCTGCCGCTTCGCCGACTCCACGGCTGCCTGCAGGTCGCCCCAGCGCTGCTGGGTGTAGGCGCAGATGACGACCGCGACCGTGGGCAGGTTCACGCGGCTTCCTCGTCGAGGACGGCCACCGGCTCCGCAACGGCGCGGGCGCGCACCGGCGTCGGCGCGAGACGGGCGCGGGCGGCGACCTCGCCGGCGCGACGACGCTCGTGCATGATCGAGGTGAGGACGCGGATGCCGTCGCTCACGGCGTTGAGGTTGCTCGTGCCGTGCACGCGGAGCTTCTCGTGGCTCGGGACCTCGGTGATCGCGAAGCCGGCGGCGGACCACCGGCAGGTCAGGATCGTCTCGATCTCGAAGCCGTCACCCCACCGCATCGATCCGTCGGCGGGCTGCGGGAGCGTCGAGGACAGCAGACCGACCGTCGGCAGCGTGTCCGCCCAGAACGCGTTGTAGCCGTAGCAGAGGTCCGTGTACCGCGCACCGAGCAGCAGGTTCGAGATGATGTTGAGCCCCTTGTTGCCGAGGCCCCGGATCACCGTGATGTCGTCGCTGCCGCCGCCGGGCGCGTACCGGGACCCCTTGGCGACGTCGGCACCGGCGACGAGGGCGTCGACGAAGCGCGGGATCTCGGCGGCGTCCGCGGAGCAGTCCGCGTCGAACATGACGACGACGTCGCCGGTGACCGCCTCGAAGCCGCAGGCCAGTGCGTTGCCCTTGCCCTTCCGGGTCTGCTGCACGACCGTGATCGACGGCATCAGGCGCCGCGCGGTCGCGACGGTGTCGTCGACCGAGTTCCCGTCGACGAGGATCACCTCGTGCACGGGCGGCAGCATCGGCAGGATGATCTCGAGGTTGCGCGCCTCGTTGCGTGCGGGGATGACGACCGAGACACGGGGGTCTCGGGGTCGGACGGTGGTGCTCATGGTGCTCCTGTCGGGTTCAGGCTGCGTGGGTCGTGTCCCGTCGGTCCGGCGCTGGGTGGGCGCCGGTGGGACGTGTGGGGATGGTCCGTGGGGCGGGTGGGGTGCTCTCGCCGCGGGGACGGGGGTACGCCGTTCCCGCGGCGGTCCCACCTTCGTCCGCGCCGTGGTCACCGGTCAACGCGGCGCGGGGTGCGTTGCGGCAGCCGCGACCGCGCGTACGGAATCCCGCAAGCGGGCGCGGATCGTGCGGGCACGGCGGCCGGGAGGCACGTGCTGACGCTCCGACGCACCGCCCGACGCGCCACGTGGCGACCGGGAGGGGCGGGACGGGTGGACCGTTCGTCCGACGTCCCGCACGTCGTCGCGTCGCGGCGCGGGGTGCGGCCGCGCGACGGTCGCTGCGGTCCGGTACCGGGCCGGGCCGCAGCCCGCGGTGCGGGCGCACGGCGCGCCTCCCGGTCGGCACGCGGTCGGACCGCGTGCCGGATCAGGAGGTCCGGCGGGCGGCAGCCGAGCGGGCGCGCACCGTGTGACGGGACCGCGCGTAGCGACCGACACCCCGCAGCACGGCGCGGAGCTCGACGCCGCGCACCGCGGCGACCTCGCGGTCGAAGGCGCTGTCACCCGCTGCGGGGACGGTGTCGGAGCGCGCCGGCCCACCGGCGACGTCCGCTGCGGGGACCGCCGGCCCGGCGAGCAGGTGCCGGACCGCGCCGGGCGCGCGGACCAGCGCCATCCCGAGCGTCCGTGGCCGGAGGGCGGTCTTCGTCAGCCACGCCCCGAGCCCGGTGCCGTACCCGACCGCCTGGGTGCGGAGTGCGGCGACGTCGGCGCGGTGCCGGTGCCAGACCAGGGCGGAGGGCTCGACCGCGAGGGCCGCGCCGGAGAGCACCACGCGGGCGAAGACGTCGATGTCCTCGCCGCCGCCCGTGGCGGTGCCGACGCCGAGCGCCTCGTCGAAGCCCCCGAGCGCGAGCACCGCGTCACGGCGCATCGCGAAGTTCGCCCCGGTGCCGTAGTCGCCCACCGAGAACGGGAAGAGCGGCCGGTCCGCCGGCGGGGCGGTGAGCCGGAACACCCGCGGGGTGAGGTTCCGCGACCAGGTCACCCGTTCGTCGAACCAGCGCTGGGCCGGCGTGCGGAGCTCGCCGCTCGCCACGAGCCCGCTGACGCACACGACGTCCTCCCCGCGGGCGAAGCCGGACGCGAGGGCACGGAGCCACCCGCGGTCGACCACGACGTCGTCGTCGGTGAACGCGACGACCTCGCCACGGGCGGCACGGACACCGGCGTTCCGGGCGCTGGACAGCCCGGGCGTCGGCTCGAGCACGTACCGGATGCGCGGGTCGGTGCCGGGCCCGGTGACGAGTCGACGGGTGGCGTCGTCGGACGGCGCGTTGTCGACCACGACGACCTCCAGGTCGGGGTGGTCGAGCGCGAGGACCGACCGCAGGGCGTCGGCGAGCTGGTCGGCGCGGTCGCGGGTGCAGAGCACGACGGTCGTGCTCGGGAGCCGCACCGGCACGGGCGGGTGCTCGGCCGGGGGCAGCGCGTCGACGGCCGCGCGGAGCTCGGAGGCGTCGACCGTCCCGTCGGTGACGGGCAGGTCGACGAAGCCCCGGGGCGACGTGCCCGCACGGACGAGGAGCCGCGCCGTCTTGTGGCCGGCGGCGTCCGCCAGCGGGATCGCGACGTCGCCGTCGGGGACCTCGTGCGCGTCGACGGCGCCGACCCAGACCGCACCCGACCAGGTGGGCGGCTCGGGGCTCGCCATCGTGCGCTCGAGCACGAGGCGGGACGACGACGGTCGCGGCGGCGTGGAGGTCATGGGACCACCGTCGTCGGCCCCGGCGGTGGCGTCAACGCGGCCGCGGGGAGCCTGCGGTTCCCCCGCAGGAGCGGACGCGACCGTGCGTGATGCCGCAATGCCGCAGGGCACCCGCACAACCCCGTCGGCACCCTCGTCGGTGGCGGTCGACGATGGTCGACTTGCCTCGACAGCCGGCACCCGACCCGAAGGAACGCCCGATGCCCCTCACCTCCGCGGTGGTCACCCCGTGACCGCGACGGCGCCCACGCGGGTGGAGCTCCGCCGGGCGCACCGGGTGCACCGGTCCCCGGTGCCGGCGGTCGCTGCCGCGGTGCTGGCGTTCGCGGCGACGGCGGTGCTGCTCACCGGGACGACCGGTCCGGTGCAGACCGCCGTGGTCCTGACGTCGCTCCTCGTCGTGCCCGGGACGGCCGTCGTCCGGCCCCTCCGCCTGACCGAGCCGGTGAGCCGGGCGGCGCTCGTCCTCGTCGCCGGTGCCGCGGTCGACACCGTCGTCGCCCTCGCCATGGTCTGGACCCAGCGCTGGGCCCCCGTCCCGGCGGCGGGCCTCGTCCTCGTCGTCAGCGGCTGGGCGGCGCTGGCGCACGGGGTCGTCACGGCCCGGTCGTCCGACCGGGCGTCGGTGCAGCACGCCGTCCGCTCCGCCTGGGCAGCACGCCGCGACGGTACGCTCGTCCGGCTCGCGGTCGGCGGCGGCGTGCTCGTCACGGGGGTCGCGCTCTGGGTCGTCGGCACGGCGCAGACCACCAGAGGGGCGCTCGGCGAGTGGGGCCTGCTCACCGCCGTCCCCCCGGTGTGGTGGGTCGGTGCCGGTGCGGTCCTCGGGGTGACCGTCGTCGCGCTGGTCGACCGTCGGTTCCCGGCCGCGCTCCGCACCGCCACCGCCGCCGTGCTCGTCGTGGTCGTGTACGGCACGGCGAACCTCGCGGCTGCCGAGCCCCGACCGCCCTGGGTGTTCAAGCACATCGCGGTGACCGCGTACATCCAGCAGCACGGCTCGGTCGACCCGGCGATCGACATCTACAACCGCTGGCCGGGCTTCTTCGCGGTGAGCGCCTTCCTCGGCTCCGTCACGGGGACCACGGACGCCGCCGCGCCGGTCCGCTTCGTGGAGGTCGCGTTCGCCCTGCTCGACGGTGCCCTCGTCCTCGGCATCGCCCGGGCGCTCGGGCTCCGGGGCCGCTGGGCGGTCACGGCCGCCGTGGTCTTCAGCGCCGCGAACTGGGTCGGTCAGGACTACTACTCACCGCAGGCGTTCGCCTTCGCGCTCTTCCTCGCCGTCGTGCTCGTCGTGCTCACCACGCTGCGCAGCACCCCGAACGCGCTCGGGCGCGGGATCGTCGGTGTCGTCTCCCGGCTGCTCCGGGCCCGCCGGGCACCGATCGTGCCGACCCGTGGGACCGCCGCGGCCGTCGACCCCGGTACCGCCGCCACCCGCACCGCGACCGTCACCGCGGTGGTCCTGGTCGTGCTCCTCCAGGCGGTGATCACGGCGTCGCACCAGCTCACGCCCTACGTGCTCGTCGCCGCGTTCGTCCCGCTCGTCGTGATCGGGGTCGTCCGACCCTGGTGGACCGCGCTGCCCGTCGTCGCCGCACCGCTGCTGTACCTCCTGCCGAACCTCGACTACGTGCAGGAGAAGTTCGGCCTGACCACCGGGTTCGACCCGGTGAGCAACGCCACGGCCGCCTCGACGTCGATCGCGATCCCGTCGCTCGCGACCACCCTGCAGAGCCGCGGGGTGCTCGCCCTCACCGCCCTGGTCGCGGTCGTCGCCCTGGTCGGCATCGTGCGGACGGTGCGTGCCGGTCACGGCCACCGGGCACTGCTCGTGCTCTGGCTCGCCGCGTGCCCGGTCGTGCTCGTCCTCGGGCAGAGCTACGGGGGTGAGGGCAGGTTCCGCGTCGTGCTCTTCTCGGCGCCCTTCCTGGCGATCGCCGCCGTCCACGCGCTGCACGGGCGTCGGCTCCGTCTCCTGCTCACCGGCGCACTGGTCGGCGTCACGACGCTGCTCTTCGTCGCGACGACGTTCCAGGCCGAGCAGGCGAACCGGACGCCGGCCGGCGAGGTCCTGGCGGCGCGGTGGCTGGACGGCCGCTTCACGGCGGACGACACCCTGACGACCGTCGGCGGCTTCCCTGCCGTCATCGGCGCCGGGTACCCCGCGTACCTGCAGCGCTGGGGCCAGGTGCAGTCGCTGGGCGACCTCACGCAGTGGTACCCGGACGGCATCACGCCGGCCGACCTCGACGAGTCGCTCGCGGACCGGGCGCACGGCGGGGACGCGTGGCTGGTGTTCTCCGACGCCGAGCGCGCGGACGTGGTCGCCCGCGGCACCGCGACGGGCGCGGAGGTCGACGCCCTCGAACGTTCGGCAGCGGATCGCGGGACGCTGCGCTACGACCGCGACGGTGTCCGGATCTACGAGGTCGCCCGTGCGGCGTGAGCCCGCGACGCCCGAACCGGGCCCCACACGGCGCGACGTGCTGCGCCGCGGTGCGGTCGTCGCGGGACTCGTCGGCGCCGCGGCGCTGACCGGCACCGTGGCCGTCGTCCTGCCGACGGCGATCCGCCGGGCCGACCGTGCCGTGCCCGCGGAGATGCCCTCGGGGACGGTCGAGTCGGGCGGGGTCCGCTGGGTCCCGTACCTCGCCGAGGACTTCGACCGCGACGCCGCCCACGGCGACCTGCTCGCGGTCTACCCGGCGATGGCCGAGTACCGCGGGTTCCGCGACACCTCGGGCAAGGGGATCTACCACCCGGACGAGGTCGTCTCGGTCCACGACTCGACGCTCGACTTCCACCTGCGGACCGAGGACGGTCAGCCACTCGTCGCGGCCGTGCTGCCCGCGGGCTACCGGTCGTACACGCACCAGCGCGTCTCGATCCGCTACCGGGCCGGTGACGCCCCCGGCTACAAGTTCGTGATGCTCCTCTGGCCGCTGTCGGGCGACTGGAACGAGGGCGAGATCGACTGGCCGGAGGGCGACCTGGGCGGCGATGTCCGTCCGGTGTCGGCGGTGCCGGGCAGCTTCGACGCCGCGGACCGCACCATGCGGTTCCTGCCGGAGGACGCTCCGACGGTGCCGGGCGGCCAGGAGGACTGGCACGTCGCCACCGTCGAGTGGACCGCCGACGTCGTGCGCTTCTGGTGGGACGGTGCACTGGTCGCCTCGACGACGGGCGCCGTGCCGAGGGTGCCGATGCGCGTCACCCTGCAGGCCGAGACCGCGATCGGCGACGCCCGTGTGCCGGCGGGCTCCGACGGGCACGTGCTCGTCGACTGGGTCGTGGCGTACCGCGCGGCCGACTGACGCCGAGCGGGCTCCTGCCCGGACGCCGACCACGACGGACCGACGGTCGACACCTCCGGGACACCGGCGCTCCTCGGTGCCGGCGTCCGGTGTCGTTCCGGGCGTTCCGCGTCCGTTCGCGCGCCGGGTGTTGATTCGGGCGTTCCGCGTCCGTTCGCGCGCCGGGTGTTGATTCGGGCGTTCCGTGTCGATCCGGGCGTGTCTCCTCGTACGAGGCGCCCGGGAACGGGAAAAGCCCCCGGGATCTCCCGGGGGCTTTTCCTTCGAGCTGGGGTACCTGGACTCGAACCAAGAACGACGGTACCAGAAACCGCTGTGTTGCCAATTACACCATACCCCAAAAGGCCTGCTGGCCTTCCGTTCCCCGTTGTCCGGGGCACGATCAACTACTGTACAGCATCCCGGAGGTCCTCGAGACCACCCACCAGGTCCCGGTGCACCGCGGCTGCCGTCGACGCCCCGTGACCGGCTGCCACGACGAGCTGCTCGGGACCCGGCGGGGTGACGTCCCCGACGGCGTACAGCCCGGGCACCCGGGTCCGACCGACGCGGTCCACGCGGAGGAGCCCTTCGGCGTCCCGGTCCGCCGGCGCGTCGAGCCAGTCGAGGTCGGCGTGCCACAGGGGTCGCACGAACGCTCCGGTGTGCGGCCGCACGTCGCCGTCCGCCAGGCGGACACCGGTGAGGCCGTCCCGACCGCCCTCGAGGTCGGCCACGGGCCGTTCGTCGACCGTCACGCCCGCCGCCGACAGTCGCGCACGGCCGGCATCGTCCAGCACCGCGGCACCGTTCGTGTAGACCACCAGGTCGTCGGTCCACGAACCGACGAGCAACGCGCGGTCCACCACGTCGGGCGTCTCGCACAGGAACGCGAGGGGTTGCCCTGCGTGCTCGTACCCGTCGCACTCGACGCAGCTGTGCACCGACGTGCCGTAGAGGGCTCGCAGGGACGGCAGTGCCGGGAACTCCTCCCGGAGCCCGGTCGCGACCACGACGGCCCTCACGCGGGCCCGCAGCTCGGCCCCGCGGGAGGAACCGTGCACCGACCAGCCGTCACCCTCGCGGGACACGTGGTCGACGACCGACTGCACGACGGTCGCCTCCGGGTACGACTCGACCTCGACCCGGCCGAGCTTCCGGAGCTCGAGCGGCGAGATCCCGTCGCGCGTGACGAAGCCGTGCGAACGGAGTGTGGCAGCGTTGCGCGGTCGGTTCGCGTCGACGAGCAGCACCGTCCGCCGAGCGCGGACCAGGTTGAGCGCAGCGCTCAGCCCGGCCGGACCGGCACCGATGACCGCGACGTCGACGGACAGGCCGTCGCCGTCCCGCGCACCCGGAGTCGTCACCACGACGGTGTCAGCGGTCCGCGAGTCGGCGGAGACGGGTGAGTGTGGACTCCTTGCCGAGGATCTCCATGGACTCGAACAGCGGCGGGCTGATCCGGCGCCCGGACACGGCGACGCGGAGCGGTCCGAACGCCACGCGCGGCTTGAGGCCCATGCCGTCGATGAGGGACGACCGCAGGGCTGCCTCGATCGACCCGGTCGTCCAGTCCTCGACGCCCTCGAGCGCGGTGACCCCGGCGTGGAGCACGTCCCCGGCGTCGTCCTTCAGCGTGGCGCGGGCGTCGTCCTCGACCACGAGCTCGTCGTCGGTCGTGAACAGGAAGCCGAGCATCGCCGGAGCCTCGCCGAGGAGCTGCATGCGCTCCTGGACCAGCGGGGCCGCAGCCGCGAGCACCCGCTCCTGCTCGGCGGTCGGCGGCACCGACACGAAGTCCGTCAGGTACGGCAGCAGGCGTCCGCGGAAGTCGTCGGCGTCGAGCAGACGGATGTGGTCACCGTTGATCGCCTCGGCCTTCTTGTGGTCGAAGCGGGCGGGGTTCGGGTTCACGTCGACGACGTCGAACGCGGCGACCATCTCGTCCGACGAGAAGACGTCGCGGTCCGGGCCGATCGACCAGCCGAGCAGCGCGAGGTAGTTGAGGAGCCCCTCCGGCACCATGCCGGCGGCACGGTGGTGGAACAGGTTCGACTCGGGGTCGCGCTTCGAGAGCTTCTTGTTGCCCTCCCCCATGACGTACGGGAGGTGTCCGAAGCGGGGGACGACGTCGGTGATGCCGACCTCGACGAGCGCCTCGTACAGCGCGATCTGCCGCGGGGTCGACGACAGCAGGTCCTCACCGCGCAGCACGTGGGTGATCCCCATCAGGGCGTCGTCGACCGGGTTCGTGAACGTGTACAGCGGCTTGCCGTTGGGGCGGACCACCACGAAGTCCGGGAAGGTGCCCTGCTTGAAGGTGATCTCGCCGCGCACCAGGTCGTCGAAGCTGAGGTCGCGGTCGGGCACCCGGAGCCGCAGCGCCGGCTGCCGCCCCTCGTCGCGGAACGCCTGGCGCTCGGCCTCGGTCAGGTCGCGCTCGTGGTTGTCGTACCCCTGCTTCGGGTCGCGACCGGCGGCCGTGTTCCGGGCCTCCATCTCCTCCGGTGTCACGTACGACTCGTAGACGTGGCCGGACGCACGCAGCTTCGCGATGACGTCCTCGTACACGTCCGAGCGCTCGGACTGGCGGTACGGACCGTGCGGACCGCCCACCTCGACGCCCTCGTCCCAGTCGAGCCGGAGCCACCGGAGCGCGTCGAGGATCTGCTCGTAGGACTCCTCGCTGTCCCGAGCGGCGTCGGTGTCCTCGATGCGGAACACGAGCTTGCCGCCGGTGTGGCGCGCGTAGGCCCAGTTGAACAGGGCCGTCCGGATGAGCCCCACGTGCGGGGTCCCGGTCGGGCTCGGGCAGAAACGGACTCGGACGTCGGAGCCGGTGGCAGTGGTGAACGGTGCAGTCATGACCACACGATCCTACCGGCGCGCCACGCTACCCGACCTGCGGTGGCGGTGTGCGGGTCGGCCCGTTAACGCAGGAAACCCCTGACCGGTAACGGTCAGGGGTTTCCTGGTGTTGCTGAAGTTGAGTCCGGCGGCGTCCTACTCTCCCACAAGGTCCCCCTTGCAGTACCATCGGCGCTGAGAGGCTTAGCTTCCGGGTTCGGAATGTGACCGGGCGT
>Ga0308167_1000459_pt1 | contig 71281 bp, 63 predicted proteins | sample PhyCR1_2_FD_202138 | JGI IMG/M metagenome (GOLD analysis project Ga0308167, IMG submission 202138) | Phyllosphere microbial communities from UC Gill Tract Community Farm, Albany, California, United States - DLSLRC.R1 | ecosystem: Host-associated > Plants > Phyllosphere > Unclassified | place... | reverse complement strand
TGCTGTCAACACCTCATTTCCTGCTTCGATGACTTGAAGCTGGCACCGCCGAAAACCAATCCAACTCGTTGATAATCAAGGAGTTTTCCGTTTCGACTGCGCCGGAAGTGGGGCGAATTATAGGCCGCTTATTTTTTGAGTCAAGCGCTAATTGAGCGAGCCTATCAATTAGTTAGCACCCCAGCAAAACCCACCTATTATAGAGAGAGGGGGCTAACGCCCCCTCTCTCTATATAGGCATGGCTACACCACACCTGATCGACGTAACGACTCGACTGCACCGGAACTCAAGCCAAGCACTCGCTCCAGTACCTGTGCCGTATGCTCACCCAAGAGCGGTGGCGCATTCCGATACTCCACCGGCGTCTCAGACAGCCGGATAGGGCTCGCAACTTGGGGCACCCGCCCCGCCAGCGCATGTGGCAACTCCACGGCCAAACCGCGCGCCTGCACCTGGGGATCGGCAAATGTTTGCGCCAAGTCATTAATAGGGCCGCACGGTACGCCGACCGCTTCCAACTGAGACACCCACTCGGCAGTCGTCTTGAAGACGGTTGCCTGGCGAATCAGCGGGACCAGTACCGACCGATTGGCTACGCGCAGTGTATTGGTCGCAAAGCGTGAATCCTCCGCCCACTCAGGACGACCCGCCACCTCAGCAAACTTTCTGAACTGGCTATCATTGCCCACGGTAAGAATGAAATCGCCATCCGCTGTCGGAAAGTCCTGATACGGGACAATATTCGGATGTGCATTACCCAAGCGCTGTGGAGAAACACCCGTCGCCAGGTAGTTCATGGCCTGATTCGCCAAGCAAGCGACCTGCACATCCAGTAACGCCATATCGATATGCTGCCCGCCACCACGATGCTGGCGATGAGCAAGCGCCGCGAGAATAGCGACGGTCGAGTACAAGCCGGTCAGAATATCCGTTAACGCCACACCAACCTTGACTGGCCCCGCCCCCTCCTCACCTGCCGGCCGCCCTGTCAGACTCATCAGGCCGCCCAAGCCCTGAATCATAAAGTCATAACCCGCGCGCTTGGCGTAAGGCCCCGTCTGGCCAAAACCCGTAATGGAGCAGTAGATCAGGTCAGGATTAAGCTGCTTGAGCGATGCGTAGTCCAGCCCGTATGCCTCAAGCCCACCCACCTTGAAGTTCTCGATGAGGATGTCGGATTTTGCCGCCAACTCCCGCACCAACTGCTGCCCTTCAGGCCTGGTGAAATCAATGGTCACCGACTGTTTGTTACGGTTGGCCGACAAGTAGTAAGCGGCCTCACCCGTGCTCTCTCCGTCGGCGTCCTTCAAGAACGGCGGCCCCCAGGCTCGCGTGTCATCACCGTTCCCTGGGCGCTCTACCTTAATCACCTCGGCGCCCAAGTCCGCCAGTATCTGGCCAGACCATGGCCCGGCCAGTACCCGCGACAGGTCCAACACCCGCAAATGCGATAAAGCGCCCATATCAGAAGCTCCTATTAATAGAACGCCTGAAGACCCGTCTGCGCACGCCCCAGAATCAAGGCATGTACGTCATGCGTACCTTCATAGGTATTAACCACTTCCAGGTTGACCATGTGGCGAGCCACACCGAACTCATCCGAAATGCCATTACCGCCCAACATGTCTCGCGCCAGACGCGCAATATCCAGCGACTTGCCGCACGAGTTGCGCTTCATGATCGAGGTGATTTCAACTGCCGCCGTTCCCTCATCCTTCATCCGCCCAAGGCGCAGGCAACCCTGCAGGGCCAATGTGATCTCGGTCTGCATATCCGCCAGCTTCTTCTGAACCAACTGTGTAGCCGCCAAAGGCCGGCCAAATTGCTGGCGGTCCAAGGTGTACTGGCGAGCGGTATGCCAGCAGAATTCCGCCGCACCCAATGCGCCCCACGCAATGCCATAGCGGGCAGAGTTGAGGCACGTAAACGGCCCTTTAAGCCCGCGCACATCCGGGAAGATATTCTCTTCAGGCACGAACACGTTATCCATCACGATCTCACCCGTGATCGAAGCGCGCAGACCCACCTTGCCGTGAATCGCAGGCGTGGTCAGACCCTTCCAGCCTTTTTCCAGAACGAAACCACGAATATCACCCGCGTCATCCTTGGCCCACACGACAAACACATCCGCGATCGGGCTATTGGTGATCCACATTTTTGCGCCCGTCAGGCTGTAGCCGCCGTCGACTTTGCGCGCACGAGTAATCATCGCGCCCGGATCAGAACCGTGGTTAGGCTCAGTCAGACCAAAGCAGCCAATCCACTCGCCCGACGCCAACTTAGGCAAGTATTTCTGCTTTTGAGCTTCAGTCCCAAACTCATTGATCGGCACCATCACCAGTGACGACTGAACACTCATCATCGAGCGATAGCCCGAATCGACGCGCTCAACTTCACGGGCAATCAAGCCGTAACAGACGTAGTTGAGGCCGCTGCCACCGTACTGCTCTGGAATCATCGCCCCCAGCAAACCCGTTTCACCCATTTCACGAAAGATCGCCGGGTCTGTTTTTTCATGACGGAAAGCCTCAAGCACCCGCGGAGCCAGTTTGTCCTGAGCAAACTGCTCAGCACTGTCACGCACCATGCGCTCCTCTTCAGTGAGCTGCTGATCCAGCAACAGTGGATCAATCCAGTTGAAGCTTGCTTTACCCGCCATGAGAGAACCCTCGCGCAATTGACCAAATAGTGTGAACCGATCCTAGGCCGCCCTTTCTATAAAGGGCAAACGAGGATTCAGCACCCTCTTGTGATAATTTCTCACTTCATGACGATAAATACGCCACATCTGACGCTATTTAGTGAGGAAGCCGTACATGCGCCGCAAAATCCCCAGCACGACAGCCCTCATCAGTTTTGAGGCTGCCGCCCGCCACGAAAGCTTTACCAAGGCTGCCCATGAACTCTCCCTCACGCAAGGCGCTATTTGCCGACAGATCGCCAGCCTGGAAGAGTTCTTAAGCGTAGAACTTTTCAGACGCTCCAAGCGCGGCGTAAAGCTGACTGAGGCTGGGCTTTCCTATAGCCGCCGCATCGCTACCCAACTCGACGCCGTGGAGCGCGACACCCTGTCCGTGATGGGCCAGCAAGGCTCCAATACAATAGAGCTGGCCGTGGTCCCCACCTTCGGCACGCAATGGTTGCTACCTCGCCTTAAGGACTTCCAACAACAACACCCGGACGTAACCGTTAACCTGACAAACCGCACTCGGCCTTTTCTCTTTGCCGACACGGACTTTGACGCCGCGATCTACTTTGGCGACGCCGATTGGTCGGGCACTTCGTCCTACCGTCTGATGGGAGAGAATCCTGTCCCCGTTTGCAGCCCATCATTCCTGGGGGCAGATGCAAGCCTTAGCCCCCAAACCATCGCAGAACTCCCACTGCTGCAACAAACCACCCGACCTTACGCATGGCGCCAATGGTTTAACGCCCTGGAAATAAATGTGCCCCGCGACATGACCGGGTCGCGCTATGAGCTTTTTTCCATGCTGGCCCAAGCCGCCATGCATGAAATGGGAGTAGCGCTTATCCCTCCATTTCTCATTCAGCGCGAACTCGCCGAAAAACGCTTGGTAATAGCCAACACGTCCTCCCTGTCTAGCACCAAAGCCTATTACCTGATGATTCCAGAGCGGAAAATTGAATCCGCTTCACTGCATGCTTTCCGGGACTGGCTCATCCATCAAGCTCAGCGTTATAGCCTGAACTAGACACCTTAAGCCCACATAAAAATAATGTAGCGCACTATAAAAAAACACTACATATATAAGAAAATGTCGCTTTAAAGTACCTAGTACTTTTGTCTAGCTGGACAATCCTGCAAGCCAGTAACCACGCGGCCTGCAGGGTATTTCTGAAAGTTATGCACCGATAACCAAAAGAAATGTGAAAAAATATTTAAAAACTCACTAAAACTCTACAGACCACGTTATATAAGGCTTACAGCCTTATCATGCGACATTCGGTCACCGCATGACTTGTAGTTAATATTACGTCACCCTTCATAAGTTCTTGAAGGGTCAAAAAATCGCCTGCAAAATGCCCCGCCCCACCTGCATTCAGGTGGGATCGTGCTGATCGGCCGCCCCAGTCGCACCACCCGTAGTGCGCTGGCTTTCTTATAAAAGATCACGCAGGAGATATGACGTGCACATTGGTGTTCCTCTCGAAACCCATCAGGGTGAAACGCGGGTTGCTGCAACCCCGGAAACCATCAAGAAGCTGATCGGCCAAGGCCATACGGTGACTGTTCAACGCGGCGCAGGTATCAATGCCAGCGTTATAGACAGCGCTTATGAAGCCGCCGGCGCAACGGTTGGCAGCGCTGCCCAAGCATTCGGCGCTGAACTGATTTTGAAGGTCGTCGCGCCCAGCGGCAGTGAATTGGCCCAGATCAACAGAGGTGCCGTGCTGATTGGCATGCTCAACCCGTTCAGCAATGAAACCATTGCTGCCCTGGCTGAGCAGGGTATTACCGCCTTCTCCCTGGAAGCCGCACCCCGCACATCCCGTGCGCAAAGTCTTGATGTGCTGTCATCCCAAGCCAACATTGCTGGCTATAAAGCCGTGCTGCTGGCCGCTCACCACTACCCGCGCTTTATGCCGATGCTGATGACCGCCGCTGGTACGGTGAAAGCCGCCCGTGTGCTGATCCTCGGCGCGGGCGTCGCAGGCTTGCAGGCCATTGCCACGGCCAAGCGACTGGGAGCCGTGATCGAAGCATCTGATGTGCGCCCTGCCGTTAAAGAGCAGATCGAGTCTCTGGGGGCCAAGTTTGTAGACGTGCCTTACGAGACCGACGAAGAACGCGAATGCGCCGTCGGTGTGGGCGGTTATGCCCGCCCCATGCCAGCCAGCTGGATGCAGCGCCAGGCCCTGGCCGTTCACGAGCGCGCCAAGCAAGCCGATATCGTCATCACCACCGCTCTTATCCCGGGCCGCAAGGCACCTGTACTGCTGAGCGCAGAGACCGTGGCACAGATGAAGCCCGGCTCTGTCGTGATCGACCTGGCCGCGGCTCAAGGCGGTAACTGCCCGCTGACGGTGGCTGATGACGTCGTGGTCGAACACGGCGTGACCATCGTGGGCCACACCAACCTGGCCGCCATGGTTGCCGCAGACGCCTCGGCGCTCTACGCCCGCAACCTGCTGGACTTCCTCAAACTGGTCTTCACCCCTGAAGGCCAGTTCCAGATCAACCTTGAAGACGACATCGTCGCCGCGTGCCTGATGTGCCGCGACGGTCAAGTCCTGCGCAAAAACGGCTGAGGATAAAAACAATGGAAGAGCTGATCTCCCCCGGCATCTACAACCTGATCATTTTTGTGCTGGCCATCTATGTGGGCTATCACGTGGTCTGGAACGTAACGCCTGCGCTGCACACCCCGTTGATGGCCGTTACCAACGCCATTTCGGCCATCGTGATTGTGGGTGCCATGCTCGCAGCCGCACTGACCGTCACCCCACTGGGTAAAACCATGGGCACTCTGGCCGTCGCTCTGGCGGCCGTAAACGTATTCGGTGGATTTTTGGTCACCCGGCGCATGCTGGAAATGTTCAAGAAGAAAGCACCTAAAGCTAAAGAAGAGGTGCGCAAGCCATGAGCATGAACCTGGTCACTGTTCTCTACCTGGTGGCATCCATCTGCTTTATTCAGGCCCTGAAAGGCTTGTCGCACCCGACCACCTCCCGGCGCGGAAATTTTTTCGGCATGCTGGGGATGGGCTTGGCGGTGATTACCACCGTAGGGCTGGTCTATAAACTGGGCGCGGAAATCGCAACTGCCGGTATCGGTTATGTGATCGTTGGCCTGCTGGTCGGTGGCACCGCTGGCTCGGTCATGGCCAAACGCGTCGAAATGACCAAAATGCCTGAGCTCGTCGCCTTCATGCACAGCATGATCGGCCTGGCTGCGGTGTTTATTGCAATCGCTGCGGTGGTTGAGCCCCAATCGCTGGGCATCGTCAAACACTTGGGCGACGCCATCCCGGCCGGTAACCGTCTGGAGCTGTTCCTGGGCGCAGCCATTGGCGCAATCACCTTCTCGGGTTCGGTTATTGCATTCGGCAAGTTGTCGGGCAAATACAAGTTCCGCCTGTTCCAGGGTGCACCGGTACAATTCAGCGGCCAACACAAGCTGAACCTGGTACTGGGCCTGGCCACACTGGCGCTTGGCATCACCTTTATGCTGACCGGTAATCTCAATGCCTTCGCGTTGATGCTGGCTCTGGCATTCGTGCTGGGTGTGCTGATCATCATCCCGATCGGCGGTGCCGACATGCCCGTGGTGGTGTCGATGCTTAATAGCTACTCGGGCTGGGCAGCGGCCGGTATCGGTTTCTCGCTGAACAACTCGATGCTGATCATTGCCGGCTCGCTGGTGGGCTCATCGGGTGCGATTCTGTCGTACATCATGTGCAAAGCGATGAACCGCTCGTTCTTCAACGTGATCCTCGGCGGCTTTGGCGGCGCAACCGATACAGCCGGCCCGGCAGGCGCGCAAGAGGCCCGGCCGGTGAAATCCGGCTCGGCTGACGATGCGACCTTCTTGCTGACCAACGCTGACACTGTGATCATCGTGCCCGGCTACGGTCTGGCCGTGGCCCGTGCGCAACACGCCCTTAAAGAGCTGACGGAAAAGCTGACCCACCGTGGTGTGACCGTGAAATATGCCATTCACCCGGTGGCAGGCCGCATGCCAGGCCATATGAACGTACTGCTGGCTGAAGCCGAAGTGCCGTATGACCAGGTGTTCGAGATGGAAGACATCAACTCCGAATTCGGCCAGGCCGATGTGGTGCTGGTGCTCGGAGCCAACGACGTCGTCAACCCGGCCGCCAAGAACGATCCCAAATCGCCAATCGCAGGCATGCCGATCCTCGAGGCTTATAAAGCTAAAACCGTCATCGTTAACAAGCGCTCCATGGCCAGCGGCTATGCAGGGCTGGATAACGAACTGTTTTACCTGGACAAAACCATGATGGTCTTCGGTGACGCCAAGAAAGTGATTGAAGATATGGTCAAAGCGGTCGAGTAACAGACTGACCACTGCTTCACCCAGAACCCCGGCGCAGCATTGACCGGGGTTTTTTATTTCCGATAGATCCCGACCAAAGGCTCTAAATCGCCTGCGGGCATTAGACAATGGTAGCGGGACGAAACCGCATGAAAGTGAATAGACTGCGCTTCTTGCTTCCGTTGCCCGAGATAACAATCCATGTACCGTGAACGTATTCGCCTGAACTCCCTACACGATAAGGTCATGAGCGCCGAAGAAGCCGCCGCCCTTATCCAAGACGGCATGACTGTCGGCATGAGCGGTTTTACCCGTGCCGGCGAAGCCAAGGCGGTTCCACACGCACTGGCCGAGCGTGCCAAAAAGTCGCCGCTGAAAATCACCTTGATGACCGGCGCCAGCCTGGGCAACGACCTCGACAAGCAACTGACCGAAGCCGGTGTACTGGCTCGCCGTATGCCGTTCCAGGTCGACAGTACCCTGCGCAAGGCGATCAACGCGGGCGAGGTGATGTTCATTGACCAGCACCTGTCCGAAACCGTGGAGCAGTTGCGCAACAACCAGCTCAAGCTGCCGGACATTGCTGTTATCGAAGCCGTTGCGATTACCGAGCAGGGTCATATCGTACCTACGACGTCTGTCGGCAACTCTGCCAGCTTCGCGATTTTCGCCAAACAGGTGATCGTCGAGATCAACCTGGCGCATAACCCGAACCTGGAAGGCCTGCACGACATCTATATTCCGACCTACCGTCCGACGCGCACCCCGATCCCGCTGGTGAAAGTCGACGATCGTATCGGCAGCACGGCCATCCCGATTCCGCCTGAAAAAATTGTCGCGATCGTGATCACCAACAAGCCGGACTCACCGTCTACTGTGTCCGAGCCCGACAGCGAAACCGACGGTATCGCGTTCCATCTGATCAACTTCCTCAAGCAGGAAGTTGAAGCCGGGCGCATGACCAACAAACTGGGCCCATTGCAGGCCGGTATCGGTAATATCGCCAACGCCGTGATGTGCGGCTTGATTGACTCGCCGTTCGAAGACCTGACCATGTACTCCGAAGTGCTGCAGGACTCGACCTTCGACCTGATCGATGCGGGCAAGATGAGCTTCGCTTCAGGCAGCTCGATTACCTTGTCCAGCCGTCGCAACTCAGATGTGTTCGGTAACCTGGAGCGCTACAAGGACAAACTGGTTTTGCGCCCGCAAGAAATCTCCAACCACCCTGAAGTGGTGCGACGCCTGGGTATTATCGGCATCAACACGGCCCTGGAGTTCGACATCTACGGCAACGTGAACTCCACCCACGTGTGCGGCACGCGCATGATGAACGGTATCGGTGGCTCGGGGGACTTCGCCCGTAACGCCCACCTGGCGATCTTTGTGACCAAGTCCATTGCCAAGGCCGGTGCAATCTCCAGCGTCGTGCCCATGGTCAGCCATGTCGACCACACCGAACACGATGTGGACATCCTGGTGACTGAACAGGGCCTGGCAGACCTGCGCGGCCTGGCACCCCGTGAGCGCGCCCGCGTGATTATTGATAACTGCGTGCACCCCGACTTCCGCGAAGCATTGAACGACTACTTCGCCAAAGCCTGCGCAATCGGCGGCCATACACCGCACATCCTGCGCGACGCCTTGAGCTGGCATATAAACCTGGAAGAAACCGGGAAAATGCTGCCGTAACACGCGGGCTAGACAGCCGCCGACGAAAACACGGTTTTCTCGGCGGTTTTTTTGCGGTAAATTTCAAAAACTGTACTGCTGTACTGGTCGATACCGAGCCCCAACAGGGTCATTTCACACTGAATTCGACAAAAACGCACCAAAAAAGGGCAGACAGGTACAGTTGTGCACATTTATAGCCGTACAGCGCCTATAAACAGTTAACTGGCCCATTGCAATACAGGTGAACTGTATCTACAGAGACTGGACTGAGAAGAGGATCATTGGCATCAGTTAAACCACTAGCCAATGCCGCCACAAGCGGAAGGATGTCATCATGGAACGTACACTCAGTTCCGATCTGTTCAGCGAAAGCAACACTGTAAACAACCAGGCTTCTTTGCCTTTGCGCGCACTTGCCAACCTGATGTTGTGGCAGCGCCGCATCTCCAGCCGCCATCAATTGGCTCGCCTGGATTCGCGTCTTCTGGCTGATGCCGGGATTAGCGAAGCACAGCGCTACGAAGAGTTGAGCAAGCCGTTCTGGCGCTAATGAGCGCTCGCTGGCCCTGACCACCGGTCCATCGCCAGCATCCAGAATTGAAAAAACAAAGCCCGTCGCGGATTACCGCTGACGGGCTTTGTCGTTTTCAGGGCCTGTTTTGAGCATTCAACAACAGACCAGTACAATTTTAAATATTCGAATATATAACAGGTACAGTTTTGCAAAGGCTTGGTTTAGAGCGCTTTGTCAGCGCGCGTCTGTAAACTTCACAGGTCAAATACTGTCTTTTGCAACTCATCACGCCTGTAACGTTTATTCTAATTAGCCCATGCCAAGGAGTTTCACCATGTCCAGACTTCACCTGATGGGCGCGGCAGCGCTGTTGGCTGTCGCTGCCAACGCCAATGCCTCCAGCTTTATTGTCACCACCGACGCAATGGTGGGCACCCTCAAAGCCACCTCCGACCTGACGTCCGATGCCACAGGTTCATTTCGCGACAACAAAATCGTCCGGGCAGCCCGTGACGACGCCGCCAGCTTCGTGGCCAGCGACGGGACCATTCGAGGAGTGAAACTCGAAAGCGCATTTGAAGCCATTCGCCAGCAAGCCCCGCAACTGGAAGCCACGGACACGCAATTGGCCCAGGCAATCCTGACGATCTGATCTCAACGCCTGCCGCTTCACCCCGCCGAAAGCTGCGAGCTCACTCCCGCTCGCAACTCCGGCAGGGGCTGTCGTACCTCCCGTGCACCACACTGGAGCCCTGGGCGTACACCCGCACGCCGTCTAACGCCCTTTGTTTTCTGGTTCGCGCTATTTCCCTCTGCCGAACACCTGCTGCTGTGGGCGATACTGTTGTGTCTATCGCCCTTGAACGAGTGCCCGCAATTTTCGTCCAATACTGACTCGCGTTTTCCTGGAGACCCCTAATGCGCAGCCCCTTGATCATCGCCACCCTTGGCGTGTTGTTTATCGCCGACATGGCACAGGCACAAACCCTCGTACAGACCAGTAACATCATTGTGCGCGCATTTGGCCGCACCATTGACTTCACGTCTGACACCACCACCTCCATCCGCGATTCAAAAGTCGTGCGTGAAGCCCACGATGACGCCGCTACGTTCGTCGCCAGCGAAGGCTCTATTCGTGGGGTGCAATTGGAGTCGGCCTTCAACACCCTGCGTCAGCGCGTGCCAGAAGCCCGTACAGCAAGCGATCAGGTACTCGCCGAAGCCATCCTCGCACTGTGAGCCGTCTAACGCGCTGGCTCGCGGCTTGTGGCCTGTTGCTGTGCCTGAGCAACGCCCACGCCGCCTTGCACTTGCAACTCAAGGCCGAAGGCCTGAGCCCGGCCGAACAGCAGGCCAGCCAGGCACTGCTGGATGAGGCCATGAGCAAGCTGCCACCGCGCTTTATCGAACAACTGGACCGCCAGATTCGGGTGGGCTGGAGCGATGACATGCCCAGCAACGCCTATGGCCAGGCGTCACTGGTGTCCGAACTGGACCTCAACCGTAAGCTGCTGGCCGCGCTGACCGACGGGTCGGCCGCCACCGAACAGACCAACCGCCCCCACGGCACCGTGCGCCGAGAAATGCTCGCCACGGTGTTGCACGAACTGACCCATATTTATGATCGCGCCCGCCTTTGGCCTGCCACGCAACGTGCGCTGATCCAGCGCTGCACCCGTCAGTCCAGCAGCGCGGGCCTGATTGGCCTGCCGGATCAATGCCGAGGCCAGGACGCACGCCGTTTCACCCTGAGCGACGACCCGCGCTTGCTGGACTTGGCCGGCTGGCAGCAATACGTAGGTCGCCGTGGCGAGCGCGAGCAGGACAACCACCAGATCGTGCGTAGCCCGGATCTGTATGAAGTCAGCAACCCCCGGGAGTTCGTCGCGGTCAACATGGAGTATTTCCTGCTTGATCCGGCCTACGCCTGTCGCCGCCCCGCGCTCTATCGCTACTACCAGGCTCACTTCGGTTGGGCCCCTGAAGCCCGGAATGCATGCCCGCAAGGGTTTCCCTTCCTCAACGCGGGTAACGACTTCGCCAAGCAACCACTGGGCACCGTCGACCCCGAGCGCGTCTATGCCGTGGACTACCTGCTGGCCGAGGCCAATCAGGAATGGGCCAGCCGTTGGGGCCACAGCATGCTGCGGCTGGTCATCTGCGCCCCCGGCCGCCCACGCGGGCCAGATTGCCGACTCGACTTGCAGGAACACTTGGTGTTGTCCTACCGAGCCTTCGTCAATGACGTACAGCTTTCAAGCTGGGACGGCCTGACCGGTGCCTACCCTTCGCGCTTGTTTGTACTACCTCTGGCCCAGGTCATCGACGAATACACCAAGACCGAGTTGCGCAGCTTGGCTTCGGTTCCGCTGAACCTGAGCCGCCCGGAGATTGAGGAAGTCGTCGAACACGCCGCCGAAATGCACTGGAGCTACGACGGTGACTATTACTTCATCTCTAATAACTGCGCCGTCGAAACCCTGAAGCTACTACGCAGCGGCAGCGACAACGCCCAGCTCAAGGGCCTGGACAGTATTGTCCCGAACGGCCTGTTGGAAGTGCTCAAGGCACGCGGTCTGGCTGACACCCGCGTACTGAATGACCCCAAGGAAGCCCTGCGTCTGGGTTATCGCTTTGATTCCTACCGCGACCGTTATCAAGCGATGTTCGATGTGCTCAAGGCTCGCCTGCCCATCCAGCAAACCACCGTTGAAGACTGGCTGGCGCTGAGTGCCGAAGAGCGGCGTGCGTGGGTCCCGCAGGCAGACCTGCGCACCAGCGCCGCGTTGTTACTGCTTGAACAGGCGGGGTTTCGTCGCCAACTGCTGCTGGCTCAAGACGAGGTGAAGCAGAAATACCTGAACGCGCGCGGTATCAACGGGGGCGGCATGGACAAGGCCAATGAAACCCTGCAACAAATTCTCGCCAGCAGCGGCTTTCTGAGCCGTCCCGCGGAATTACTTGGCAGCAGCGGTTACGGCCTGCCGCAGGCTGAAGAATGGAAAATACTTGAATCCGAAAGTAGCCAGCGCCAGCAAAGGCTTCTGCGTCTCACCGGTGACCTGGACAAAGAAGTGCGCAGCTTGCTGGAGCCCGCTCGCGCGGCTGAAATAGCCGCCACCGAGGCCAACGTCAAACAAATCGGGGACCATCTACGCGCGCTTCACAAGGCCGCAGGTGGCTTGCAATTGCCCTGAGGTGAACGTCTGGAGTTGCTGACGAGCGCAGCGAAGCTGCCGGGTCATGGGAAACACCGGTGTACGATCGCTGCGCAATCGATCGCAGCCTGCGCCAGCGACTACACGTAGTCGTTGACGAGCCTGGCGAGGCTACGTCCGGCGACGCAGTCGTCGTAAAACCCGGCAGCGCGGTGCACCTGTCTGATCAGGGGTTCAGGCTTACGCTCGCAAGGCCTGAATGCAATGGTTTACGACGCCTTCGGCCTTGACCGCAAAAGACTCTACCCAGCACCCGGCACGAAGTGTTTATGTACGGTGCCCTGGGCAATCAATCGCGAGAGGTAGTTCATTTTCTCGATATCCTGATCGACAAAGCGCAAGGTCAATTGCAACCAGTCACTGTCCGGGCGAGCTTCGTAAGCCGCAATCGCATGCAAGTAACCATTGAGCCGCGCCACCTCGGCGTTCTCGCCCTGCTCCAGGTCCAGCACCGCACTGTCCAGCACCTGCGGCAACACAGCCCCGCGCCGCACAACCAACAACGCCTCTTTCAAACTCAGCGCCTTGATCACACATGCCTGTGTGCCGCGTGGCAGTCGCAACTGACCCTGCCCACGGCCCGCCGGGGTCGGTGCAACTGAGGCCGGGCGTGTCGTGGTCACTGTCTGGGCCTTGCCACCCGTCAACACATTGAGTGAGTCGTTGCTCAGCGCCGTATTAACCCGCACCGGCGCGCTATTCATGACGGCCTCCAGCAAGCCGGCCTTGCTGAAGGCTTTTTTCACCTTGGTCAGTAGCTGTTCGTTGGTGAACGGCTTGCTGACAAAATCCGAGACGCCAGCCTGGATCGCCTGCACGACATTCTCTTTGTCGCCCCGGCTGGTCACCATGATGAAAGGCAGCGCTTTCAAGCGGTCCTGCCCACGGCACCAGGCCAGCAACTCCAGCCCCGACATTTCGGGCATTTCCCAATCGCACAGCACCAGGTGGAAGGCTTCACGGGTCAGTAAATTCTGGGCTTTGCGGCCATTGATAGCGTCTTCGATCCTGATGCCCGGAAAAGCGTTACGCAGGCCATTTTTTATCAGATCGCGAATAAACGACGCGTCATCCACCACCAGCACACTGACCTTGCTCATCGACTGCTCCTTTGTAATCCCCACTACCTTGCGCCTAATAATGGCCAAGTGCCAAGACTGAAAGGCACTCCATGGGTTTTTATGCCTGCGCAGCACCGTGCCCCTCAACGCCAAAAAGCAAAACGCCCGGCATGAGCCGGGCGTTTTGGGTCTCGGGGAATCTTATTTATCGTCAGGCAACGGCTCAACATTAGCGTTATCAGCACCCGTGCCTTCAACTTCTTCACGCATGCGCTTGAGGCCCATGTGGCGCACGTCAGTGCCGCGTACCAGGTAAATCACCAGCTCCGAAATATTACGGGCGTGGTCGCCAATCCGCTCCAGCGAACGCAGCACCCAAATGATGCTCAATACCCGCGAGATGGAGCGCGGGTCTTCCATCATGTAGGTGGCCAGCTCACGCAGCGCCGTTTTGTATTCGCGGTCGATGATTTTGTCGTACTGCGCCACCGACAGCGCCAGCTCAGCGTCGAAGCGGGCAAACGCGTCCAGGGCATCGCGCACCATGTTGCGCACCTGATCGCCAATGTGGCGCACTTCCACATAACCCCGCGGAGCCTCGCCCTCTTCACACAGCTGAATCGCCCGGCGAGCGATCTTGGTCGCTTCGTCGCCAATGCGCTCCAGGTCGATAACCGACTTGGAGATGCTGATGATCAAACGCAGGTCAGAGGCAGCCGGCTGGCGACGGGCCAGAATGCGCAGGCACTCTTCGTCGATATTGCGCTCCATCTGATTGATCTGATCATCGATCTCACGCACCTGCTGGGCCAGGCCTGAATCGGCCTCAATCAACGCCGTCACAGCATCATTAACCTGCTTCTCGACCAAGCCGCCCATCGCCAGCAAGTGGCTGCGCACGTCTTCGAGTTCCGCGTTGAACTGCGCGGAAATGTGATGGGTGAGGCCATCCTTTGAAATCATGGGTTTGCTCCGCAAAAGCTGTGAGCTGCAAGCTATAAGCTGCACGCTATGTATGTCGTTCACCAGGTTGCTTTAACTTGTCGCTTGAAGCTGAAAAGCTGGTGATTGGCCACTAGCCATATCGACCGGTGATGTAGTCTTCGGTCTGTTTTTTGGCCGGGTTGGTAAACAAGGTGTCGGTATCGCCGTATTCGACCATTTTGCCCATGTACATAAAAGCGGTGTAGTCCGAAACCCGTGCTGCTTGCTGCATGTTGTGGGTCACGATGACGATGGTGAACTTGGACTTGAGTTCGTAGATCAGCTCTTCGACTTTCAGTGTGGAGATCGGGTCCAGTGCCGAACACGGTTCATCGAGCAGCAAAACTTCAGGCTCAACCGCGATGGTACGGGCAATCACCAGACGCTGCTGCTGACCACCGGAAAGGCCCAGCGCCGAATCGTGCAGGCGGTCCTTGACCTCATCCCACAGGGCCGCGCCCTTGAGCGCCCATTCAACCGCTTCGTCCAGCACACGCTTTTTGTTGATGCCTTGAATCCGCAGGCCGTAGACCACGTTTTCGTAGATGGTCTTGGGGAACGGGTTAGGCTTCTGGAACACCATGCCTACCCGGCGACGCAGCTCGGCCACGTCTTCGCCCTTGCGGTAGATGTTGTTGCCGTACAGGTTGATTTCGCCCTCAACGCGGCAGCCATCAACCAGATCGTTCATGCGGTTGAACGTGCGCAGCAAAGTCGATTTGCCGCAGCCCGACGGGCCGATAAAAGCCGTCACCCGTTGCTTGGGAATATTCAGGCTCACGTCATACAGCGCCTGTTTTTCGCCGTAGAACAGGTTAAGACCCGGCACTTCGATAGCGACTTCTTCGCTTTCCAGGCTCAAGCTTTGTTTGGTGCGACCCAAGGCGGACATGTTGATGCCGTGGGCTGAGGATTCATGCTGCATGGGCTCACTCCGTTCGTAGCTGCAAGCTTCTGGCTGCAAGCTGCAAGTTTTTAGCAAAAGCGGCGGCGGCATTGAATGGGCCGCTTGTAACTCGCCGCTTGGGGCTTATCTATCAGCTGTCCAGCGCCTTGTACTTCTCACGCAGGTGGTTACGGATCCACACGGCCGACAAGTTCAGGGTCGCGATCACCAGCACCAGCAGCAACGCCGTGGCGTACACCAGCGGGCGGGCCGCTTCGACGTTGGGGCTCTGGAAGCCTACGTCATAAATGTGGAAGCCCAGGTGCATGATTTTCTGATCCAGGTGCAGGTACGGGTAGTTGCCGTCCAGCGGCAGCGACGGTGCCAACTTGACCACGCCCACCAGCATCAATGGTGCCACCTCACCGGCCGCACGGGCCACCGCGAGGATCATGCCCGTCATCATGGCCGGGCTGGCCATAGGCAGTACGATTTTCCACAGTGTTTCAGACTTGGTTGCACCCAGCGCCAGCGAACCTTCACGCACTGTACGCGGGATCCGTGCCAGGCCTTCTTCAGTGGCAACAATCACCACCGGCACGGCCAGCAGCGCCAGCGTCAACGAGGCCCACATCAGGCCCGGCGTACCGAAGGTCGGGGCCGGCAAGGCTTCAGCGAAGAACAACCGGTCCACCGAGCCGCCCAGCACATACACAAAGAAGCCCAGGCCAAACACGCCGTACACAATGGCCGGTACACCCGCCAGGTTGTTGACCGCAATACGGATCACCCGGGTCAGGGTGTTTTGCTTGGCATATTCGCGCAGGTACACCGCCGCCAGTACGCCGAACGGGGTCACGATGACGGCCATGATCAACGTCATCATCACGGTGCCGAAGATCGCCGGGAAAATCCCGCCTTCGGTGTTGGCTTCACGCGGGTCCTGGCTCAGGAATTCCCAGATGTTGCCAAAGTACATGGCCAGCTTCTGCCAGCTGTTCATGCCATTTGGCTGGTAGGCCTTGACCACTTTACCGATGCTGATTTCCAACTCTTTACCGTTGGCATCGCGGGCGGTGAGGCTGTCGCGATTGAACTGCGCATGCAGCTCACCCAAGCGGTCTTCAATGGCCTTGTAACGTGCATTCAACTCGGCACGTTCGGATTCCATATCCGCTTGAGCCTGCGGGGTCAGCTTGCCGTCCAGCTCGAGCTTGCGACCGTGCAGGCGGATACGCTCCAACCCGTGGTTGATAGCACCAATGTCTTTTTTCTCAAGCTGGCTCAGTTGTGCCGCCAGGTCGTTGACCCGCTTGACCCGCGCTTGCAGCTCAGGCCAGGCCGCTTGGCCTTCAGCAACAACTTTGCCGTTTTCTTTCACATTGACCAGGTAGCCGTAAAAGTTGCCCCACTCGCGACGCTCAATGGCAATCAGCTCAGGCGGCGTGGTCTGGTTCACCAGCCACTCACCCACGACCCAGGTAAAGTCATTGCCGTTCAGGTCGCGGTTACCGACCTTGATCAGCTCGCGGGTCATAAACTCAGGGCCTTGGTCAGGCACGGGCAAGCCCGCGCTTTTCAAGCGCTCACGGGGGACCTCTTCCTTTTGCACCACTTCGCCGATCACCGTGTGATTGGCATCACCCGGCACGCTGTATTGCGCATGCACCAGGTCAGCCGGCCAAAAGTGGCCCAGGCCGCGCACGGCAATCACCGACAGCAAGCCGATGGTCATGATGACGGCGATAGACACCGCGCCACCGCTGATCCAGACGCCAGGGGCGCCGCTTTTGAACCAGCCTTTGAGGGAGTTCTGTTTCACAGACTTCTACCTTCCTTAAAGCGACGAATATTTCTTGCGCAGACGCTGACGAATCAGCTCGGCGAGAGTGTTCATGATGAACGTGAACAGCAGCAGCACCAGTGCCGAGAGGAACAGCACGCGGTAGTGGCTGCCGCCAACTTCCGACTCAGGCATTTCTACCGCCACGTTCGCCGCCAAAGTGCGCAAGCCTTCGAACAGGTTCATTTCCATGACCGGGGTATTACCCGTAGCCATCAGTACGATCATCGTCTCGCCCACCGCACGGCCCATACCAATCATCAAGGCCGAGAAGATCCCCGGGCTGGCAGTCAGAATCACTACGCGGGTCATGGTTTGCCATGGCGTGGCACCCAGCGCCAGCGAACCCAGTGTCAAGCCGCGTGGCACGCTGAACACGGCGTCTTCTGCAATCGAGTAGATGTTCGGGATCACCGCGAAGCCCATCGCCAGGCCCACTACCAGAGCGTTGCGCTGGTCGTACGTGATGCCCAGGTCATGGGAGATCCACAGGCGCATGTCGCCGCCAAAGAACCAGGCTTCCATGAACGGACTCATGTACAGCGAGAACCCGCACATCAATAGAATCACGGGAATCAGGATCACGCTTTCCCAGCCATCCGGCACACGCAGGCGGATCGACTCCGGTAAGCGGCTCCAGGTAAAACCGGCCAGCAAAATACCAATCGGCATCAGCATCAGCAGGCTGAAGATCCCCGGCAGGTGCCCTTCCACATACGGAGCCAGAAACAGACCGGCGAAGAAGCCCAAGATAACCGTCGGCATCGCCTCCATCAGCTCGATTACCGGCTTGACCTTACGGCGCAGGCTCGGGGCCATGAAGTATGCGGTGTAAATCGCGGCGGCAACGGCCAGCGGTGCAGCCAGCAACATGGCGTAGAACGCAGCCTTCAACGTACCGAAGGTCAGTGGGGCGAGGCTCATTTTCGGTTCGAAGTCGGTGTTGGCCGCTGTCGATTGCCACACGTATTTCGGCTCGTCGTAGTTCTCGTACCAGACCTTGCTCCACAGCGCGCTCCAGGACACTTCCGGGTGCGGGTTTTTCAAGGTCAGCGGCAGCAGCTTGCCACCCTCTTCCACAATGATGCGGTTGGCCCGTGGCGACAGCGCCATGACGCCGGGGCCTTCAGCGACCTTCTCAACCAGCAGGGTGCGGTGTGCGGTGCTGTGGAACACGCCGATTTCACCGGCAGCATCCAGGGCCAGGAAACCCTTGCGGCGCTGCTCGGCCGTGATTTCAACAATCGGCGAAGTGCCCATCTGGAAGCTGCGGATAAGCTTGAACCGCTGCTCGCCATCCGGATCACGGGCCATGAACCATTGGCTCAACCCGCCTTTGGAGTCACCGAAGATCAGCGAAATGCCACCCACCAGTTGAGTACTGGCAGTGATTTGCGCATCCGCATCGTCCAGCAGCTTGTAGCGACCGTTGAGGGTCTTGTCGCGCAAGCTGAATACATCCGCTTGGGCCCGGCCGTTCACGACGTACAACCACTGCTGACGCGGGTCAACGTAGAGTGCCTTGACCGCTTCGGTCATCTGCGGCAAGTCGATACGCGTTTCAGAGTTAGTGACCTCGCCGGTCATCATGTTTTCTTCACGGGCCATCGACACCACGCTCAACTGCGCGCCGGTCGAACCCGCCAGCACCAGCGTTGAATCGTTGACGCTGAGGTTCACGTGGTCCAGCGGGCCGCCTTGCGGATCAAGCACGATTGGCGTTTCGCCGTACGGGTATTCGATCGCTGGAGCGATGGTCTTTTTACCGTCCGGGTAGCTGACCCTATAAGTATGGCGAAACACCAGTGCCTGGCCGTTGGACAGGCCCAATGCGACGACCGGGCTGCCCGGTTGGTCCTCACCGATCGAGGTCACGTGGGTGCCCGCGGGTAACGGCAAGTTAACCCGCGAGAGCTCCTCACCATTTTTCGCATTGAAGAACAGCGCCAGGCCCTTGTCGGACACCCGCATACCGACCTGGTTCTGCTCTTCGATCGCGATCATCAATGGCTTGCCAGCCTCCTGCATCCACACCGGCGTGATCGCTTGCCGGGCGGTGAGGTCTGCACCCTGGAACAGGGGGTACACGACGTAGGCGAGGAAGAAGAAAATCAACGTGATCGCACCGAGAACAGCGAGACCGCCGATAAATACATACCAGCGGGTCAGGTGATCCTTGAGCGCGCGAATGCGTCGCTTGCGTTGCAGTTCAGGCGTATTGAAATCAATGCGCTTGGGAGCGGATGTCGTAGTCATGGGAGAGTTGGCCAGATCATTCATGCGCACACCCTAGCGGTCCTGTATGACAAAAAGATGACAAAGCAGTGACGCAAAAAAGCCGCCGCCAAGTGGTGCTGGCAGCGGAATGGAAAATGAGGTGTATCCGTGGGTACGGCTCAATCGGTGTAGCCGCTGCCCAAGGCTGCGAGGGCTGCACAACAGACCTTACCGCAGCCTTGGGCAGCGACTACACCGTTACTCAAGTGCCCTGAAAAGGCTTAGTTGCCTTCTTTCAGACCCAGGTCAGCCAGGGCTTTTGCGGCCACTTTGGCTGGCAGCGGGATGTAGCCGTCTTTGACAACCACTTCCTGGCCTTGCTTGGACAGCACCAACTTGATGAACTCAGCTTCCAGCGGGGCCAGAGGCTTGTTAGGTGCCTTGTTCACGTACACGTAGAGGAAGCGCGACAGCGGGTACTTGCCGTTCAGTGCGTTTTCTTCGGTGTCTTCGATGAAGTCAGTGCCGCCTTTCTTGGCCAACGCTACAGTTTTAACGCTGGAGGTTTTGTAGCCGATACCCGAGTAGCCGATACCGTTCAGCGAGGAGCTGATCGACTGCACGACCGAAGCCGAGCCCGGTTGTTCGTTCACGTTAGGCTTGAAGTCGCCTTTGCACAGGGCTTCTTCTTTGAAGTAACCGTACGTGCCGGATACCGAGTTACGACCGAACAGTTGAACCGGCTTGTTGGCCAGGTCGCCAGTCACACCCAGGTCGCCCCAGGTTTTGATGTCCGACTTGCCGCCACACAGACGCGTCGACGAGAACACGGCATCAACCTGTTCCATGGTCATGTGCTTGATCGGGTTGTCTTTGTGCACGAACACTGCCAAGGCATCCACAGCCACCGGAATAGCGGTCGGCTTGTAACCGTACTTCTGCTCGAAAGCTGCCAGTTCGGTGTCTTTCATTTTACGGCTCATCGGGCCCAGGTTAGCGGTGCCTTCAGTGATTGCAGGTGGCGCGGTCGAAGAACCGGCAGCCTGAATCTGGATGTTCACGTTCGGGTATTCTTTTTTGTAAGCTTCAGCCCACAAAGTCATCAGGTTCGCCAGGGTATCGGAACCGACGCTGGAGAGGTTCCCCGACACACCGGTAGTCTTGGTATAAGCCGGGATAGCCGGATCAACACCCGCGGCAACCGCATTCACAGTTGCAACGCCAGCGGCAACAAAAGTCATGGCCGCCATCAAACGCTTCAGTTTCATGCCTTACTCCTAGCAAACGGGGTTAGATGAATCGGGGGCCAGTATCAGCAGGCCGTATGACCACTCTATGAACCGAATGTGACAATTATATGAAAGGCCATCATTGAACCTGGAATGAGTGCCCTGAGTGCGCATGTACAGACGTGTCAGGTGTGCCCTTTCTGAAGGGCTAGGCGAGGGTTTTGAATGTCAGCACGCCACTGAGCGTCTACGCCGTAGACACCCAGTGGCGATGAGCAAGACTAAGGTGCCATCAGCGGCCTTTTTTCCACAGGTAAGCGCCGACCAGCAAGCCCATCGTGCAGATGATTGCCACGTAATACGCCGGGCCCATCGGGCTTTCTTTAAGCAACAAGGTCACGGCCATGGGCGTCAGGCCGCCGAAAATGGCATAGGCCAGGTTGTACGAAAACGACAAACCGCTGAACCGCACCACGGCCGGAAACGCTTTGACCATCACATACGGTACCGCGCCGATGACACCCACAAACAAACCGCTCAAGGCATACAACGGAAACAGCCAGTCCGGGTGTTGCAACAGGCTGTGATAGAACGTCCATGTGGTGATCAGCAAAGCAGCGCACCCCACCACAAACACTTTGCCGGCCCCAAAACGATCCGCTAATGCACCCGATGCGATGCAACCCAGGCTCAGAAATACGATGGCCAGGCTGTTGGCTTTGAGTGCGACCGTTGCCGAGAAGCCATACACCGTTTGCAACACGGTCGGCGTCATCAGGATCACGACAATGATCCCGGCAGACAGCAGCCAGGTCAGCAACATGGAGATGGCAATCGCCCCGCGATGTTCGCGCAGCACGGTTTTAAGCGGCACTTCTTCGGCCAAGGCCTTGCGCAGTTGCAGCTCTGCGAACACCGGCGTTTCGTGCAGCCAACGGCGCAGGTACACCGAGAACAGACCAAATACGCCGCCCATCAGGAAAGGGATGCGCCACGCGTAATCCGACACTTCGGCCGGGGTGTAAATCGTATTAATAGCCGTGGCCATCAACGAGCCCAGCAAAATACCGGCGGTCAGCCCGCAGGTCAGCGTGCCGCAGGCATAACCCACATGGCGCGGCGGCACGTGCTCAGCCACGAACACCCACGCACCCGGGACTTCACCGCCAATCGCAGCGCCTTGAATCACGCGCATCAGCAACAGCAGGATCGGTGCCCACATGCCGATCTGCGCATAGGTTGGCAACAGCCCCATGATCAGCGTCGGCACGGCCATCATGAAGATGCTCAAGGTGAACATCTTTTTGCGTCCCAGCAGGTCACCAAAATGCGCCATGACAATGCCGCCCAGCGGCCGAGCCAAGTAGCCAGCCGCAAAGATGCCGAAGGTTTGCATCAGGCGTAGCCACTCAGGCATGTCGGCCGGGAAGAATAATTTCCCGACCACGGTGGCAAAGAACACAAAAATTATGAAATCGTAAAACTCCAGTGCACCGCCCAACGCAGACAGCGACAATGTTTTGTAGTCATTACGGGTTAACGGCCGCGAAGGCGGCACAGCACTGGAAGGCTCTGTGATCATGAAGGATGGCTTCTCTTATTAGGCTAGGCAAAAAAGCTGCAGCTACGCCAGCAGGGGCAAGGCAGGTTTGAAAGATAACAAATTGTGTACCAAAGCACAGAGCTAGACGCACAGCCTGTTCAAAAAGCAGAAACAGAAGGTCGTCGGCCGGGCTGGTGCCCGATATACTCGCTGGCGTTAACACACCTCCGATAGCTTCTGGGGTTGCTGTGCGAAGACGCCCGCCGGGCTGTCACCCATCCATTTCGCAGGGCTTTCCCCTTGGCGCGGCTTATGAAGAACGTGACGAACGTAGTATGTTCGGGCTGAATCGTTTTTCTAAAGACGTTTATTCACCCGCAGTACACATGAAGAATCACGGGTCAGAGGCCCAATGGCATGCTAGAGCTCGAACAAGAAGATCCAATCCCGCAAGGTGACCTCGCCTTGCAAATCACCGCCCTGCCACGCGAAACCAACGGCTTTGGCGATATTTTTGGTGGCTGGCTGGTCGCGCAAATGGACTTGGCAGGGACCGCCATGGCCAGCAAGGTGGCCGGTGGCCGCGTCGCCACGGTCGCCATCGATCGCATGGCCTTTCTGGTGCCGGTGGCGGTGGGCGCGCAATTGTCGTTCTACACCCAGGCGTTGGAAATCGGCCGCAGCTCCATCCAGATGATGGTTGAAGTGTGGAGCGACGACCCGCTGTCCAGCGAGTGGCGCAAAGTCACCGAAGCGGTGTTTGTGTTCGTTGCCATTGATGGCAGCGGCCGTACCCGTTCCGTTCCGCCACGCCGTTAACCCTCGCCCACCGAGAGAGAACCTGCCATGCCCAGCGCCCTGTCACTGCCAAGTACGTCCCTGAAAATGGGCGAGCTGGATTGCTGGCACTTTATTCATGGCCAGGCCCAACTGCTGATCGCCAAACAGGGCGCACAGGTTCTCAGTTATCAGACAGGCGACGAACAGCCCATTATCTGGCTGAACGAGAAAGCCCAGTACACCCACGGCAAAGGCATTCGTACCGGCATGCCGGTGTGCTGGCCGTGGTTCGGGAACCTGGCTCTTAACCCGCCCAGCGTGCAGGCCATGTACCACAGTCATGAGCCCGCCCCCGCTCACGGCCTGGTGCGCACCCGCGAATGGGAGCTGCTGGACTTCGACGACGCAGGCGAAGCACTGCATATTGAACTGGGCTTACCCCTTGTCGACGGCGGCCTGCCCGGGTGGCCTCACCATGTAGCGCTGACCCTGAACATCCGTCTCGATACGCACCTGCACCTCAGCCTCACCAGCCACAACCGGGGCGATTCACCCGTCAGCATTAGCCAAGCGTTACACAGCTATTTTGCGGTCAGCGATGTGCGCCAGGTTCATGTAGACGGTGTTGACGGGTTGACCTACATCGAGACCCTCGATGACTGGAAACACGTTAAACAGTCGGGCGATTTGAACTTCAGCGGCGAAACAGACCGCATTTACCTCGATACTCCCGATACGCTGAGCATCGTTGACCCGCAGTGGGCGCGCCGTATCGATCTTAAAAGCCGTGGCTCACGCAGCGCCGTTATCTGGAACCCGTGGGTCGAGAAGACCGCCCGCTTCAGCGACATGGCCGCCAATGGCTGGCAACGCATGCTGTGCATCGAAACCGCCAATGTGATGGATGACGTGATCACCCTCGAACCGGGTGCCAGCCATACGCTGGGCGTAAGCATCAGCAGCACGCCCCTGCCACCCACCCCGTAGGAGCAGCCGGTCGACGCTCGATTGCTCGCGATCTTTTGATCTTTAAAAGCGGTGCCGCCCCGTCTTCGGCCTATTCATTGCTGCGGTCACGGCCACTCAAGGTTCCGGCTTTACGCCGTGGGCCGCCGCGATCGGCCAGCGTGGTTTAAGGGGGCCCTTTAGATCAAAAACCAGATCAAAAGATCACGAGCAAGCTCGTTCCCACACACGCTGCCATCCGTAGGAGCAGCCGGTCGACAAAACTTACAAATCCGCGTCGACTACAACCCGCACCTTGCTGGCCTCCAGTGCATAGGCCGCGTCAGCCAAGTCATTGCTGACCTTCTCGACGCTCAACGTGCCCGTCACCCAAAGCGGCGTGTAGATGTCATCCAGCTTCAAGCCTTTTGGGTATCGCACCAGCACCAGTTGATTGGGCGGCGGTGGTGGCACATGGATGCAGGCCCCCGGGTAAGGCACCAGGAAAAACAGCGTGCTGCGCCCTTTGGCGTCCGTTTCCAGCGGCACCGGGTAACCGCCCAGACGAATCTGTTTGCCGTTCATGCTGGCGACGGTCTTGCTGGAATACATGACGGCTGGCAGGCCTTTGCTTTGTTTCAGGCCGCCTTTCTCAGTGAACACGCCCTGAGCTTCAGGCGAGTCATGATCGATTTCGGGCATCTGTTCGAGGGCAAGTTGATCCGACTTTGGCATCAGGTCGAGCCAGTCGGTTTCCGGCAGTTCTGCCGCGTGCACCAGGCCTGCGCCCAGCAAAAGAAAGGTCAAGACAAAACGGCGCATGGGGGGGCTCGATCAAAGAGGGCTGATAACGCCGCGCATTCTAGCGCTCTCTGCGCCAAGCGCAGAGAGCGCCGGCCATTCCATCAGCTTTTTTTCGACACCATGCCGTAAATGATCAGCAGAACAATCGCACCCACAACCGCACCGATAAAGCCGGCACCTTCGCCCGCCTTGTAGATACCCAGCGCCTGGCCGCCATAGGTTGCCGCCAGCGAGCCGCCGATACCCAGCAGGATGGTCATGATCCAGCCCATGCTGTCGTCACCTGGTTTCAGGAAACGGGCCACCAGGCCAACAATCAAGCCGATAAAAATGGTTCCGATGATGCCCATGGACGCTTCCTCTCTGTAGATGGCATAAACCAAAGCCTAGTCAGCACTTTGGTATCACGCCATCTGAGAGCGGCGACAACCGAATGGTTCCCGCCAACGCATGATTTACGCTTCGTCGATCAGGGCTTGGACTTTGCTGATTTGCGCTTTCAGCGTAGCCATGTCGGCACAGCGCAGGTTGGCGTGGCCCACTTTACGGCCCACTTTGAAGGCTTTGCCGTAGTGATGCAGGTGGCAATCGGCAATCGCTGTGACCTTCTCAACGGGTGGCACAGTGCCGATAAAGTTGAGCATGGCGCTTTCGCCCACCTTGGCCGTCGAACCCAGCGGCAGGCCCGCAATGGCGCGCAGGTGGTTTTCGAACTGGCTGCACTCGGCACCTTCGGTAGTCCAGTGCCCGGAGTTATGAACACGCGGCGCGATTTCGTTGGCCTTGAGGCCACCGTCGACCTCGAAGAACTCAAAGGCCATTACCCCGACATAATCCAGCTGCTTGAGCACGCGGCTGGAGTAGTCTTCAGCAAGCGATTGCAGCGGGTGAGCCGTGCTGGCAACCGACAGCTTGAGGATGCCGCTGTCGTGGGTGTTGTGCACCAACGGGTAGAAGCGGGTTTCGCCATCACGGCCGCGCACCGCGATCAGCGACACCTCACCCGTAAACGGCACAAAGCCTTCCAACAGGCAGGCAACGCTGCCCAGCTCAGCAAACGTGCCCTCGACATCCGCCGGGGTGCGCAATACTTTCTGGCCCTTGCCGTCGTAGCCCAGGGTGCGGGTTTTCAGCACGGCCGGCAGACCGATACTGGCCACCGCCGCGTCCAGATCCGCCTGGGACTGGATGTCAGCGAAGGCCGGCGTCGGAATGCCCAGGTCCTTGAACATGCTTTTTTCGAACCAGCGGTCACGAGCAATGCGCAGCGCTTCGGCACTCGGATAAACCGGGACGAATTGCGACAGGAACGCCACGGTCTCAGCCGGAACGCTCTCGAATTCGAACGTCACCAGATCCACTTCATCAGCCAATTGGCGCAAGTGGTCGGAGTCGCTGTAATCCGCTCGCAAATGTTCGCCCAATGAAGCCGCACAGGCATCCGGAGCCGGGTCAAGGAAAGCGAAATTCATGCCCAGCGGGGTGCCCGCCAGGGCCAGCATGCGGCCTAACTGGCCGCCACCGATAACACCGATTTTCATCGTCATAAACCTCAGGCTACGCGCGGGTCTGGATTGTCCAGCACGCTGTCTGTCTGTTCAGCACGGAAGGCTTTTAATACGGTATGAAACTGTGGGTGCTTGGCCCCCAGAATGCTGGCCGACAGCAGCGCGGCGTTGATTGCACCCGCCTTGCCAATGGCCAGGGTGGCCACCGGAATGCCCGCAGGCATTTGCACAATCGACAGCAGCGAGTCGACACCCGACAGCATGGCCGACTGAACGGGTACACCGAGTACCGGCAAATGGGTTTTGGCTGCACACATGCCTGGCAAGTGAGCGGCACCACCGGCACCCGCAATAATGACTTCAATCCCGCGGCCTTCAGCCTCTTCGGCATACTGGAACAGCAGGTCCGGAGTACGGTGGGCAGAGACCACTTTAACTTCGTAAGGAATGCCGAGTTTTTCCAGCATATCGGCGGTGTGGCTGAGGGTGGACCAATCGGACTTGGAGCCCATGATCACGCCTACCAATGCACTCATCGTCGCGCCTCTTCTCTTGGGCGCCCGCAGGCGCGTCAAAAAACAACAAGCCACGTGGAGGATCCGACGTGGCTTGTTATAGAAATTAAGGCCGGTCATGCCAGCCGAAGGCCGCGCAGTATACCGCAAAGAGGGGGTTTGACAGCACCTTTGGCGACCATCTGTCTGCCGCGTGAACGACAGCCAATACGCCCGGTTTTATTGACCTTCAGGTCAACCCCTCAGCGGTCACCCCTACGCCCGTAAATCTCCTTGTGCGTCGGCCACACACCGCGTTGAAAAGAACTACAAAACGCAACGAATCCGTGCCGCTGCGTACCACATGGGCACGCCTTTAATCTTTAACGTCGCCAGTCTACAGGCGATACGTATCCGGCCACTCACCCTTCAACCCTTGTCGCTCAATCTTGCGAGAAACCCTATGAATCCGATCAATCTCAACCTGTTCATTCATGACACGGTCTCTGACACCACTAACCAGAACCTTCAACCCCGGCAACTTGATCACTTTGTTCAAGAGCTGAGCAACGTCAGCGGCCGTCAGGTCAACGTCAATTTTCACGAGTATGTGCCCGGTGTCACGGACTTCGATTACAAGGGCACGGACCCAGGCGCGAAAGTGAATGCCTGGAATACCGCTGCCAACCAACACAACAGGCAGATTGGCATCCCCGACTACCAGACCGACCGTAACGTGCTGGTGATTGATGGTTACATGACCGGCTCCGTCGCGGGTGCAGCACCGTCGGGGGCAAATCCCGGCAATTCAGTCATCGCGTCCACTGTTGACGACACCACCTTGGCTCACGAAGTGGGCCACACGTTTGGCGCAAAACACTCAGGTATCCTGCAATCTCCGGATCCAGCCAGGCCCGGCAGTGTTTGCTCAAGTTACATGGCCACCGGCGATGACGTCGGTACCTGCAACCTGCTGCGTTACAGCACAATCAACCAGGAGCGCATTCAAGGCTTCCTGAGCAAGCTTGATTAGTAGCCGGTTTCGCGGCTTTGCCCTCAACAGGCAAGGCCGTGAGGGCTCACGGTCTATTCCGTGTGAGTACCACTCTCCAACTTGCGCCACAGCAACCGGACGTTGGCTTTACGCACCAGCGCACAGCGGTATAAGCGAATTTCAAGCGGTACATGCCATTGCGGACCACCACAGATCACCAACTCGCCCCGCTCAAGCTCGGCCCGCGCACTTAGCCGGGGAACCCAGGCGATACCCAGCCCTTCCAGCGCCATGCTTTTAAGGCTGTCGGCCATTGCGGTTTCATAAATCGTGGTAAACCGCAGACTGCGCTGGCGCAGCAGCAAGTTAACCGAGCGACCCAAAAACGCGCCGGCGCTGTAGGCCAGCAAGGGGACGCTGGCATCTCCCTCCAGATCAAACAGCGGCTGGCCTTCAGCGTCGGCAGCACACACCGGCAACATTTCAGTATTGCCCAAGTGCAAGGACGGGAAAATCTCCGGGTCCATCTGCAACGCGGCGTCGGGATCGTAAAAAGCCAGCATCAAATCGCAGCCACCTTCACGCAAGGCATGTACCGCATCTCCGACGTTAGTCGCAACCAGCCGTGTTGCGATGTTTAGCCCCTCATTGCGCAATTGTGCAATCCAGCGCGGGAAAAAACCCAACGCCAGGGAGTGAGCAGCGGCCACTTGCATGACTTCGCCTTGCCCACCTTCGAGGTGATGCAAGTGACGCAATACCTCGCCCAACTGTTCGACAACAGTGCGCGCCGTCACCAAAAACAGTTGGCCGGCCGCAGTCAACTCCACCGGGGTGCGGGAACGATTCACCAAGGTCAGCCCAAGGGCGGCTTCGAGGCTACGAATACGCCGGCTGAAGGCAGGCTGCGTCACAAAACGGCGCTCCGCTGCCTGCGAAAAACTCCGGGTTGCGGCCAGTGCACTGAAGTCTTCCAGCCATTTACTTTCGAGATTCATAGGTCCTCCCGGACGCGCACCAAATTGGGTCACACGTTCGACGCGCCTCTCGCGTCACACCCCCATTATGCCGTTTCTGCATAGGTTAGTGTTTAAAGGCATTGGCCCAAAATTTCACGCAGGCCTAGGATTCGCAGCGTTCCGGCCCAGACCGGGTCCATATCGAGATGATTTCTATCATGTCCTCCGCTGCATCATTCCGCACAGAAAACGACCTGCTTGGCACCCTCGACGTACCGGCTCAAGCGTATTACGGCATCCAGACCCTGCGAGCGGTGAATAACTTCCGCCTCTCGGGCGTTCCGATTTCGCATTACCCGAAACTGGTTGTAGGCCTGGCAATGGTCAAACAGGCCGCTGCAGACGCTAACCGCGAGCTGGGCCATCTGAGTGAAGCCAAGCACGCCGCCATCAGCGAAGCCTGCTCACGGTTGATCCGCGGTGATTTCCACGAAGAGTTCGTGGTCGACATGATTCAAGGCGGTGCGGGCACGTCCACCAACATGAACGCCAACGAAGTGATCGCCAACATTGCGCTCGAAGCAATGGGCCATCAGAAAGGCGAGTACCAGTACCTTCACCCCAACGACGACGTCAACATGGCGCAGTCGACCAACGATGCTTACCCGACCGCGATTCGCCTGGGTCTGCTGCTGGGTCACGACGCACTGCTGACCAGCCTCGACAGCCTGATTCAGGCCTTCGCGGCCAAGGGCGCAGAGTTCAACCACGTCCTGAAGATGGGCCGTACCCAACTGCAAGACGCCGTGCCGATGACCCTGGGTCAAGAATTCCGTGCTTTCGCCACCACCATGGGCGAAGACCTGGCACGTCTGAAGACGCTGGCCCCGGAACTGCTGACTGAAGTGAACCTGGGCGGCACCGCGATTGGCACTGGCATCAACGCCGACCCACGCTACCAGCACTTGGCCGTCACTCGCCTGGCCACCATCAGTGGTCATCCGCTGGTGCCAGCCGCCGACTTGATCGAAGCCACGTCCGACATGGGTGCCTTCGTGTTGTTCTCGGGCATGCTCAAGCGTACAGCGGTCAAACTGTCGAAGATCTGTAACGACTTGCGCCTGCTGTCCAGCGGCCCACGCACCGGCATCAACGAAATCAACCTGCCAGCGCGCCAGCCAGGCAGCTCGATCATGCCCGGCAAGGTCAACCCGGTGATTCCGGAAGCCGTCAACCAGGTGGCGTTCCAAGTCATCGGTAACGACTTGGCCCTGACCATGGCAGCCGAAGGCGGCCAACTGCAACTGAACGTGATGGAGCCGCTGATCGCGTTCAAGATCCTCGATTCGATCCGCCTGTTGCAACGCGCCATGGACATGCTGCGCGAACACTGCATCGTCGGCATCACCGCCAACGAAGCACGCTGCCGTGAACTGGTCGAGCATTCGATCGGCCTGGTCACCGCCCTGAACCCGTACATCGGCTACAAAAACGCCACCCGTATTGCCCGTATCGCGCTTGAAAGCGGCCGTGGCGTGCTGGAACTGGTGCGCGAAGAAGGCTTGCTCGACGACGCCATGCTCGACGACATCCTGCGCCCGGAAAACATGATTGCCCCGCGTCTAGTGCCGTTGAAGGCCTGATGCTGTAACACGCTTTTTGATCACCAGGTCGAGGGACTAGACACCTCTCACCTTTTGAGGGCTCGCAGATTTGATCTGCGGGTCCTTTTTTTTGCCCGAAATTGGCCTGTGGACGCAAGCCAGCTCGCGCCTACGAAAGGGCAAATCTGACACTATTTGATGGCATTTCAGACTCTTTACACATGAAAATTCAGTCACTTATGCAGACGCTTCCTACACTCCTAGGTATAGTGCCCGCCCTCTTCTCGTGCCAAGGCCCTGCGCCAGCGGCCAGCGGCCAGCGACAGCACGAAAACAGCGTAAATCAAACAGCAACATGGCCTGAATCCCCTCGATCGCCTACGTTTATGCCTGCCTGAACGGGCGTAGTGCGTGATCCCGATCCAGCCGTTTGCCTTCAGATAAAAACAGCGAGGAAAAATCCATGCTTGAAGTCATCAATGACTTCCTCTCAGGGAAAGTGCTAATCGTGCTCATGGTTGGGCTCGGTAGCTACTTCACGATCCGCTCGCGTTTCGTTCAGTTTCGCTACTTCCTGCACATGTTTGCCGTATTCAAAGACAGCCTGCGCAGCAGCGCAGGCCAACTCAGCTCCTTTCAGGCGCTGATGCTCAGCCTCGCCGGCCGGGTAGGCGCGGGCAACATCGCCGGTGTCGGCATTGCCGTGACCCTGGGAGGCCCGGGTGCCGTGTTCTGGATGTGGGTGACCGCGCTGGTCGGCATGTCCAGCAGCCTGATCGAATGTTCGCTGGGCCAGTTGTACAAACGCCGCGACTCGGAAGGCCAACTGCGCGGCGGCCCATCCTTCTATATGAAGTATGGCCTGGGCAAAATCTGGATGGGCAAACTGATGGCCGTCCTGTTGCTGATTACCTTCGGCTTTGCCTTTATGGGCCTGCAAGCCCACGCCGTGACTCACTCGCTGCAAGACGCCTTTGGGTTTGATGTGACTTACTCGGGGCTGACCATCGCCGTGCTGCTGGGGCTGGTGTTTATCGGCGGCATCAAGCGTATTGCGTCGGTGGCTGACTTGCTGGTTCCGGTCAAAACCCTGGCCTACATCGCCGTCACCCTCTACGTCATCGTGCTGCAAATCGATCACGTACCCGCCATGCTCGGCCATATCGTCAAAAGCGCCTTCGGCCTCGACCCGGTGTTTGGTGGCCTGATCGGCAGCGCCATTGTGATGGGCGTTAAACGAGGCGTGTTCGCCAACGAAGCCGGCTTGGGCAGCGCTCCGAACGTAGCCGCTGTCGCGGACGTCGAGCACCCGATCGCACAGGGCGTGGTTCAAGCGTTCAGCGTATTCCTCGACACCTTCGTAATCTGTACCTGCACCGCGTTGCTGATTCTGCTGTCCGGGTTCTACACGCCAGGCTTTGAAGGCGACGGCATTGCCCTGACGCAAAACTCGTTGGCGGCCGTAGTCGGTGAGTGGGGCCGTGTGTTTATCAGCGTCGCGCTGGCGCTGTTTGTGTTCACGTCGATGCTCTACAACTACTACCTGGGCGAGAACAACCTGCGCTTTCTGGTCGGTGAAAGCCGCAAGGCGCTGATGGGGTACCGCGCGCTGGTGCTGGTGCTGATCTTCTGGGGCTCAATCGAAAACCTGCAAACGGTGTTCGCCTTCGCCGACATTGCCATGACCCTGCTGGCATTCGTCAACCTGGTCGCCCTGGCAATGCTGTTCAAGATCTGCATGCGCGTGCTCAAAGACTACGATGACCAACGCTCTGCCGGCATCAAGACACCGGTGTTCGATTCCAGTAAATTCCCGGACCTGGACCTGGACCTCAAAGCCTGGCCGCCTCGACCGGCCACCAAGGCCACCGACACAAAACGCTGACACTCACGCGGCGGTTCTGATCAGAGCCGCCGCGTTTTTGCTTAGGGAGACTCTATTAATGACGGCAGTGACCCACGCCCCCGCCCGGCGCGTCATGGTGCTCTACACCGGCGGTACCATCGGCATGCTCGCCAGCGCCAACGGCCTGGCACCTGCCTCCGGCTTTGAAGCGCGCATGGCCGAACACCTCGTCAGCCAACCGCACGTAAAGGCACCCCAGTGGCAATTTCGCGAGATGAGCCCACTGATCGACAGCGCCAACATGACGCCTGCTTACTGGCTGCGCCTGCGCACGGCAATTATCGACGCTATCACACAGGATGGCTGCGATTCGGTGCTGGTTCTGCACGGCACCGACACCCTGGCCTACAGCGCTGCAGCGATGTGCTTTCACCTGATTGGCTTACCTGCACCGGTGCTGTTCACCGGCTCGATGTTGCCGGCGGGCGTCCCTGACAGCGATGCCTGGGAAAACGTCAGCGGCGCATTGATGGCCCTCGGCCAAGGCCAACCCCACGGCGTACAACTGTATTTCCACGGCAAGCTAATGGCCCCAACCCGGTGCGCCAAAGTGCGCAGCTTCGGTCGCAACCCGTTCGTGACACTCACCCGCAACGGCGGCGTCGCCAAGGCAGATGCTCTCCCGAACGCGCTGGCCTACGACCAGCCCAGGCACGAAGCCAGCGTTGGCGTACTGCCCCTCGTGCCCGGCATTGGCGCAGCACAACTCGATGCCCTGCTCAATAGCGGGATCGAAGCACTGATCATTGAATGCTTCGGCAGCGGTACCGGCCCCAGCGATAACCCGGCCTTTCTGGCCAGCCTGCAACGGGCACAGGAAAACGGCATCGTGGTGGTCGCCATTACCCAATGCCATGAAGGCGGTGTAGCGCTGGATGTGTACGAAGCGGGCAGCCGGTTGCGTGAGGCTGGCGTGCTGTCGGGCGGCGGCATGACCCGTGAAGCGGTGTTCGGAAAACTGCACGCCCTGCTGGGCGCGGACTTGCCGCTGGCAGACGTTCGCCGCTTGGTCGAGCAGGATATCTGCGGCGAACTGGCGTAACGCCGCGCTCCGGCATACAACTTGCTCGCATCTGGCACCTCCCCTTGTTGGACGCGAGCATGCTGCACTCCCACCTCACCACGCTCAACGCCGTGTCGCTGGTGCTCAGCACCTTCGAAGCCGAAGGGTTGCCCAGCGAAACGCTGTTGGCCGGCAGCGGCATCCGCGCTGCGGACTTGAGCCGCGCCGACACGCGCATCACCACCAACCAGGAAATGCGCGTATGCGCCAATGCCGTGGCGTTGCGCCGCGAAGTGGGCCTGGAATTGGGGCGGCGCATGCATGTGTCGTCCTACGGGATGTTGGGCTATGCCCTGCTTACCAGTGCCACCTTAGGTGACGCTTTACATCTGGCCTTGCGCTACCCGGCGCTATTGGGAACACTTTTTGAACTGAGCCTGCACGCCGACAGCGAGCGGGTCTGGTTCTGTGCCACAGGCTATCGTGAGAGCCCACAATTGGCGGCATTCAATGCCGAGCTGTGCCTGGTCTCGCTCAAAGTCATTTGCGAAGACTTATTGGGCCACCCCCTGCCCTTGTTAGGGGCGCGCTTCGCTCACTGTGCCCCGGACTATCACGCCCGCTACCACCAAAGCTTCGACTGCCCACGCCAGTTCGAAGCCTGCGACAATGCGTTCGCCTTTGCCCCGCACTGGCTCGAACAACCGCTACCGCTGGCCGATGCCGTCACCCACCAGGCCATGGCGGAGCGTTGCCGTAAACAAAACCTGGAGTTCACGGGCCGCCAAACCTGGCTGGAGCGTATCCGCCAGTTACTGGCCGCCCAGTTGCAGGCGGCTCCAGGGCTGGAGGGCCTGGCCGAACAACTGAACTGTTCGCCGCGCACCTTGCGCCGCCATCTGCATGACATGGGTTGCAGCTACCAGACGCTGCTGGATGACCTGCGTTTTGAGCGCGCCAAGTTACTGCTCAACGAAACGGAATGGCCCATTTATCGCATCGCTGAAACCCTGGGGTTTAGTGAAACCGCGAGCTTTCGTCATGCCTTCGTGCGCTGGAGCGGCGTATCACCCAGCCAGTTTCGGGCCTAGCTCGCAGCGCCGGAAAGGGGCGAATTTCGGTCAGTTATTTTGGCCGCTCTGATCCCTTTTTGGCCGCTCCTGTCGTTTTCTGGAAGCGCTGACACCGCAAGACTGTAGGTCACTGACCACGCCTGCGGAGAACAAGAAAAATGCTGACGATCTATTCAGACGACCACCACCTGCATCACGGCCGCTGCGAGTTGATAGACGGGCAATTGCTGCCCTGCTTTGAAATGCCGTCACGCGCCGATCACATTCTGAAACGCGTACAGGCACGCGGGCTCGGCCCGGTACAAGCCCCCCACGACTTTGGCCGCGCCCCCATTGAGCGTGTTCACAGCAGTGCCTACCTGGACTTTTTCCAGGGCGCTTGGGCGCGCTGGGCCGAACACGGCCGCGACGGCGACCTGCTGCCCTACACCTGGCCCGCGCGCACCCTGCGCGCAGTATTGCCCACCGGCCTGCACGGCCAACTCGGGTTTTACAGCTTCGACGGCGGCGCGCCGATTACGCCTGGCACGTGGCAAGCCGCCTACAGCTCAGCGCAAGTGGCGCTGACCGCCCAGGCAGAAATCCAGCGCGGCGCGCGCGGTGCGTTCGCCTTGTGCCGGCCACCGGGGCATCACGCGGCGGGCGATTTAATGGGCGGCTACTGCTACCTCAACAACGCCGCGATTGCCGCACAGGCCTTTCTTGATCAAGGCCGCCAGAAAGTGGCGATCCTCGACGTGGACTATCACCACGGCAACGGCACCCAGTCGATTTTTTACGCGCGCAATGACGTGCTGTTCACCTCGATCCACGGGCATCCTGAAGCCGAGTTTCCTTTCTTTCTAGGCTATACCGATGAAGTGGGCGAAGGCGCGGGCGAAGGCTTCAACTTCAACTACCCGCTGGCCGCAGGTTCCGGCTGGGAGCGCTGGAGCGCCGCGTTGGAGCAGGCCTGTGCCGAAATAGAACGCTACGACGCCGATGTGCTGGTGGTGTCGTTGGGTGTCGACACGTTCAAAGACGACCCGATTTCCCAGTTCAAACTCGACAGCACTGACTACCTGCGCATGGGCGAGCGCATTGCACGCTTGGGCAAACCCACGCTGTTTGTCATGGAGGGCGGTTACGCCGTGGAAGAGATCGGCGTGAATGCCGTGAACGTGCTGGAAGGGTTCGAGCGCGAGCAGTAAGTAGCCCGGCCCGTACAGGGACGAACAGGCGCGCGGTCTGTGCGGGTCAGGGCATCTACCCCCGGCTTGCTTAAGGCCATGTGCGAACCGTCGGAATCGGTCACGCGGACGCTCAGCGCACCCAGGCTTTTTCCAGCCGCGCCAACGCCGCCTTGATCTCCACTTCCGGCACCGCGGCAAACCCCAACACCAGGCCGGCGCGGTTATCCACAGGCTCGGTGGAGTGCTTGAGCCAATACCGGCTCAAGCCGTTGACTTCCACGTCTACTTGCCTGGCCTGCCCCAGCAACTCGTGTTCTCGCTCAAGGCTCGCCACGGGCACGGCCACATGCAAACCGGCCGCGATGTTGGGCATTGCTCCCAGGCCCTCGATGCCTTGCGGCCAATGCGCCAGCAACGCATTACGCCGACTCAGCGCCGCACGGCGCATACGGCGGATATGCCGCTGAAAATGCCCCGCCGCCATAAACTCAGCCATCACCGCCTGGGTACCCACTTCGGAATGGCGCATGTCCAGAGACCGGCGCTGATAGAACGGCCTGATCAAGTCTTTAGGCAACACCACATAGCCCAGGCGTAACGCAGGAAAAGCCACCTTGCCGAACGTGCCGACATAAATGACCCGCTCGTGCCGGTCCAAGGCCGCCAGCGGGGCCAGCGGCGCGCCGCTGTAGCGGTATTCGCCGTCGTAGTCGTCCTCGACAATCCAGCCCTGCGTGCGCTCGGCCCAGTCCAGCAACTCAAGCCGCCGAGCCAGGCTCATGGTGACGCCCGTCGGGTACTGGTGCGACGGCGTCACATACACCAGGCGGCAGCGATCCAAATGCGCCAGCGCCGCGCACTTCATACCGTCCTGATCGACCGCCACGCCTTGCACATTAGCCCCTGCAACCGCGAAGGCCTGAGCGGCCGCCTGGTACCCGGGGTTTTCCACAGCCACCCCTTCGCCGGGCTCCACCAGCAACTGTGCACAAAGGCTAATTCCTTGCTGTGCGCCACTGGTGATCAAAATTTGTTCAGATGAGCACGATAAGCCGCGTGATGTTCGCAAATATGCCGCGATCAGTTCGCGCAAACGCTCATCGCCGGCCGGGTTGCCGTAGCACAACTGATGCAGATCCGGCTTACGCCAAAAGGCCGCTTGCAGCTTGCTCCAGACCTCAAAGGGGAACAAATCAAAGGCCGGAACCCCCACCCGAAACGCGCGTGGCGTGCCGCTGGGGGGCAGGTCCAAAGAATGGCAAGAGACTCGCGTCAGCGCCGTGTTGTGGATAACTTTACTGGACGTAAATACAGGTAAAAAGTCGCTTTTTGTGGATAACCCTGTGGGTAAGCTTGTTGAAAACCCTGTGGACAAGTTGGTGGACAACTTTTTTAGCGGCAGTGCTTTCTCTGGCAATTGGGCGACATACGTGCCATCACCTATGCGCCCTTCGATGAACCCTTCGGCATACAACTGATCGTAGGCCCGCACCACACTGTTGCGCGAAATACCCAGCGCCGCCGCCAAATCCCGAGTGGCAGGCAAGCGTGATCCCCCGCTCAATCGGCCGTCCAAAACCCGCTGACGCAAGGCTTGGTAAAGCTGGCGGCTCAACCCTTTTTTCGGGTCCAGTTCGATTCCAGCCGGGTTGAAGGCGAGAGAAAGGGTTGGCTTTGGCATGAATTGGACCTATGAAATTGGCTCTTAGTGGCTCTTACAACGAACCATTAGCCTGCCTAGGATGCCTGCATTCGCCAAGGAAAACTTCCATGTATGTACCTCGCGCCTTCGCAGAAACTGACACCGCGGTGTTACATGACCAGATGCTGGCCACGCCTCTTCCGGTCGTCATCACCCACGACCTGATCGCCAGCCACGTACCACTGCTGCTCATGCCCGACGAAGGGCCATTCGGCACACTGTACGGGCACTTGGCCCGCCCCAACCCACAAGGGCAGTCCTTGGCCGAGCCCGCAGAAACCCTGGTGATTTTTGCAGGTGAACAGGCCTATATCAGCCCCTCGTTCTACCCCGAAAAAGCCGTCCACGGCAAAGCGGTACCCACCTGGAACTACCTGGCGGTACACGCCTACGGGCAAGCCGAGGTATTCGATGACGCCAAGCGGTTGCTGGCGCTGGTCAGCCAGCTCAGCGCACGCCATGAGGCGGGCCGACCTGAGCCATGGGCGGTCAGTGACGCCCCGCGTGACTACATCGACAGCCTGCTCAGCGCCATCATCGGGTTTCGCCTGCCGATCACGCGCCTGATAGGCAAACGCAAACTCAGCCAGAACCGTAGCGCCGCCGACCAGGCTGGCGTGCGCAGCGGGCTGCTGGCCAACCGTAACCCGCACGACCACGCACTCGCTCATTTAATCGCCAAGGACTAGCCCCCATGACTCAAGCCATTGAAATCAGACCCGCCACCGCAGCCGATCAGAAGGCCTGGCTGCCACTGTGGCAGGCCTACCTGCGCTTTTATAAAACCGATTTACCCGCCGAGGTTAGCGATTCGACCTGGCAGCGCTTTCTCGACCCGAGCGAACCCACCCACCTGGCGCTCGCCTGGCAGGGCGATAAAGCCGTGGGCATGGTGCAAACCGTTATCCATCGGTCCAATTGGAGCATTGGCAATTCGTGCTACCTGCAAGACTTGTACGTCAGCCCAGACCTGCGCGGCACCGGCGTGGGCCGCCAGTTGATCGAGCACGTCTACGCCGCAGCCCGCGACCTGGGGTGCGCCAAAGTTCATTGGCTAACCCACGAAACCAACACCACGGCGCAACAGCTCTATGACCGTATTGCCGATCGCCCCGGGTTTATCCAATTCCGCAAAGCCTTGTCATAAAAAGGAAGCGCGTCATGCCTGAATCTCTACAACACTGGCAACCGGCCAAAACCCCGGATAACCGAACGCTGGACGGTCTCTACATTCGTCTGGAAAAGCTTGACGGCACCCGGCACGGCGACGATTTATGGCTAGCCTTTCAAGGGGCCCACAGCGATCCCGCGTTGTGGGACTACATGCCTTTTGGCCCTTTCGCCGAGCGCCCGGCCTTTGATACGTGGCTGCAAGCCCTGACCAACAGCCTCGACCCGCACTTTTACGCGGTTATCGATAAACCTGGCGGCCAGGCCCAAGGCCTACTCAGCCTTATGTCCATCGTGCCGGAACACGGTCGCATCGAGGTCGGTAACGTGACATTCGGCGCTGCCATGCAGCGCTCGCCAAAAAGTACCGAGGCCGTCTACCTCTTGGCCAAGGAAGCCTTCGCCTTGGGCAATCGCCGGCTGGAATGGAAGTGCAACAACCTGAATGACCGGTCAAAGCGTTCAGCAGTACGATTGGGGTACACCTACGAAGGCATTTTTCGCCAGCATATGGTGGTTAAAGGCAGAAATCGTGATACCACATGGTACAGTATGATCGGTACGGAATGGCCCGCTATAGCGGCAGGGTTTGAGAAATGGCTGGCACTGGATAACCAACCAGAAAGCGGCCAAATCCTGACCTTGGAAGCCTGCCGAGCATTAACTGATTAATTTTTGATCAATACGCCCAACAAGGACTGTTGGGCGTTTTTGGGTTCAGAAGAGACTTAAAATTTTCTTGACCGACGCACCACACCCATTTGCAGCCCGAATGGCTTGAAGACCGCATTCAATGACTTGAGGGTGGGATTGCCCTCGTCGTGCTCAATCTGGATCAACGTACGGACCGAGATTCTGCACATCCCGGCGAACTGGGTTTGCTGTAGCGTCGTGACATCCACCCTCAAGCGCTTCACCGCTTCGCCTAGCGTGATCTTGCCTTGCGCCAGATCTGCCTCAATGCTCTCGATCTTCAGTTGGCGCACATCAATGCTCAGGGTCATTTCAGCCCCCATTCATGTAGGCGTTTATCCAGATGTTTGAGCGCAATTTGCGGGTGATTCATGGTGATATCGGGCAGACCGCTCGCACTGAGCAGATCCGGCAAGGCCCGCAGTTGCTCTGCATCGGCGCGTAAGCGCTCAAAGGCCATATCTGGAACAACAATAGCGCCCAGCGACTCACAGGCTGCTCGCCAATTGATCTGCCCAGCGCTCTCAATACCCGCCCCCCACTTGGTGGTGCGAGTAATGCCGTCATCGTCCATCACCATGGGTGCCAAGTCATAGATCGGAGCCAAACGGAACGAGTCCGCGCCACGAATGATCGCGGTATTACGACCGTGGTTATCGCTGTTGCCCAGGATTTTATTTAAAAGATCGCGGCGCAAATATTCAGCCACCAAATCAGGGATTTGCGCTTGCTGCCCCGCCTGCGCCCACAGCGTTGCCAATAATTTGATCACTTCCAGGTGGCTCATATCACTGCCTGCCTCCGTGACTTGAGCCAACGAATAAACCGATTCCACGGCCAGCCGCTGCACACCCTGAGCCGTTACTTGGCGATCAAAGCGCTGCATCCACAGGCTCGGTTTACGGCCTTCTTCCAAAGCCAAACCCTGGACGGGGACGGTTTCAATACCCAATGTTTGCAGCGCCCGGTAGTACAGGTATTCACTGCGCAGAATGACTTGATCACGCTCGAGCGCTTGATTGCGGGAAAACTTGATAAACCAGTGCTGCTTAACATCAGCATCGGCAAGCGTGGCATCCGGGTACAACAATCCATTAGCCGCCTCAGCCATTAAGAGCTTGGGAGCCTCCCCGCCCGCCCCTGTCGCCCCGCCAATAGCGGCACCTTGCTCATGAGCGTACTCAAGAAAATCATTGTCGCGGTCAATCACTGACTGCCGGGAAAAGCCAATGGGCGCGTTGACACCCAACCGCTCATACGACTCTTTAATTCGAAGATGACCAATAGGTGCTGGCGTGCTGCGGCCCAGTAAAAAAAGATCAATTGCCAGACTCTCCGGCTTTTCACGACCTATTTGCCGAGTCAGAATTTTTTTAGCAGCACCTGCGGGTGCAATGTCATGCAGAAAAGCCGGTGCCTCTTTGGTGTGCCGGGCCTCCCAATCAAGCGGTACACATGCACTCACCGAGGCTAAGAAAGGGCTATCAATGGCGTGCAGGTTTTCTACTAAATAATCCTGCTTGTACCCAAAGCGACAAGGCCCTTTCAGACCTTTTTCCGGCTCAGAAAAAGCCAGCGTCATCGCATCCCGCCACTGACCTGCACTGTAGAGCTGAAGCGTTAACTGGAACATTTACCCACCTGCAATTTAATGCACTTCAAAGGCCGAAATTGACTCTACACCTGCATTATAGTGCAGTTAAAGCACTCTTTCTCTTACTTAGAATGCATTTTAATACAGATTAACTCCCACCTAGCGCCAAAAAACTGCATTGTAGTGCAGATGATCCGCTCAAATTACGCACCAAAAAAAGGGGAGCACATGCTCCCCCGAGGTTTAAAGCGTTTGAAGCAAAGGCGGTATCAGGCTTCGATTTCGATCAGAATTTCGCCCGGATTAACGCGGTCGCCTTTGACCACATGAATGGTGACAACTTTACCGGCGATGGCGGCCTGTACCTCGGTCTCCATCTTCATGGCTTCAGTGATTAACACCGACTGGCCAGCCTTGACGGTGTCGCCCACCTTGACCAGCACATCGACAATGTTGCCTGGCATGGCGGTACTGACGTGGCCCGGCTCGGTCGCTTGCTTGCGCTTGCTGGCAGACCCACCCACGAATTCGTTGAGCGGCTCGAACACCACTTCTTCGGGCATGCCGTCGATGGACAGGTAGAAGTGACGCTTGCCTTCAGCCTTGACGCCCACACCGGTAATGTCGACGCGGTAGCTTTCACCGTGAACGTCGATCACGAACTCGGTCGGCACGCCTTCGCCACCGGCCTTGGTCACGCCACCCGCCTCAGGAATCGGCAGTAGAACTTCAGGGGCCAAGGTGCCCGCCTCACGCTCTTCCAGGAACTTGCGGCCAATGTCCGGGAACATGGCGAAGGTCAGGACGTCTTCTTCCGACTTGGCCAGCGCGCCGATTTCGCCGCGCAACTTGACCATTTCCGGCTTGAGCAGGTCCGCAGGGCGCACGTCGATCAGTTCTTCGTTGCCGATGGCCTGACGGCGCAATTGCTCGTTGACCACGCCCGGAGCCTTGCCATAACCGCCTTGCAGGTACAGCTTCACTTCGTTGGTGATGGTCTTGTAGCGCTCGCCGGCCAGCACGTTGAAGAACGCCTGAGTGCCTACGATTTGCGACGTCGGGGTCACCAACGGTGGGAAGCCCAGGTCTTCACGCACACGCGGGATCTCGGCCAGCACTTCGCTCATGCGGTTCAGGGCACCCTGCTCCTTGAGCTGGTTGGCCAGGTTGGAAATCATCCCACCCGGTACCTGGTTGACTTGAACACGGGTGTCGACAGCGGTGAATTCGCTTTCGAACTGGTGGTATTTCTTACGCACCGCGTAGAAGTACAGACCGATTTCTTGCAGCAAGGCCAGGTCGAGGCCAGTGTCGTATTCGCTGCCTTTAAGGGCAGCAACCATCGACTCGGTACCCGGGTGGCTGGTGCCCCATGCGAAGCTGGAGATGGCGGTGTCGATATGGCTCGCACCGTTTTCCACAGCCTTGAGCTGACACATGGCCGCCAGGCCCGCCGTGTCATGGGAGTGAATAAAGATCGGCAGACCAATTTCAGCCTTCAGCGCTTTCACCAGGTCGCCGGTGGCGAATGGCGTCAGCAGACCGGCCATGTCTTTGATGGCAACCGAATCGCACCCCATCGCTTCCATCTGCTTGGCCTGGGCCACAAACGCGTCGATGGTGTGCACCGGGCTGGTGGTGTAGGCGATGGTGCCTTGAGCGTGCTTGCCAGCGGCTTTCACGGCTTCAATGGCCACGCGCAGGTTACGCACGTCATTCATGGCATCGAAAATACGGAACACGTCGATACCGTTAACCGCCGCCTTGGCAACGAAGGCTTTCACCACGTCGTCGCTGTAGTGGCGATAGCCCAGCAGGTTCTGCCCGCGCAGCAGCATTTGCAGACGGGTGTTGGGCAGTGCTGCACGCAGTTGGCGCAGGCGCTCCCACGGGTCTTCTTTCAGAAAGCGCACACAGGCGTCAAACGTCGCGCCGCCCCACACTTCCAGCGACCAGTAGCCGACTTTGTCGAGCTTCTCGCAGATCGGCAGCATGTCTTCAGTGCGCATGCGAGTGGCCAGCAGCGACTGGTGAGCATCACGCAGGATGGTGTCGGTTACGAAAATTTTCTTGGACATTGTTTTATTCCTCACAGGCCCGCGTGGGCGGCGATGGCGGCGGCGATGGCCAGGGCCAGCTCTTCGGGTTTGCGCTTGATCGAGTAGTTGGTCAGTTCTGGATGGCTTTCTACGAAGCTGGTGTTGAACTGGCCACTACGGAATTCCGGGTTACGCAGGATTTCCTGGTAATACGCGGCGGTGGTTTTGACCCCTTGCAGACGCATGTCGTCGAGGGCGCGCAAACCACGGTCCATCGCTTCTTCCCAGGTCAGTGCCCACACCACCAGTTTCAGACACATGGAGTCGTAATACGGTGGAATGGTGTAGCCGGTGTAGATCGCCGTGTCGGTACGCACGCCAGGCCCGCCGGGCGCGTAGTAACGGGTGATCTTGCCGAAGCTGGGCAGGAAGTTGTTTTTCGGGTCTTCCGCGTTGATCCGAAATTGCAGGGCGAAGCCACGGTGCTGAATGTCTTCTTGCTTGATCGACAGCGGCAGGCCCGAAGCGATACGGATCTGCTCACGCACAATGTCGATGCCGGTGATTTCTTCGGTGATGGTGTGCTCCACCTGCACCCGAGTGTTCATCTCCATGAAGTACACCTCGCCCTCGGCGAGCAGGAACTCCACGGTACCGGCATTCTCGTAACCCACGGCCTTGGCGGCACGCACAGACAGGTCGCCGATATAGGCACGCTGTTCCGGGGTCAACTGAGGGCTTGGGGCGATTTCGATCAGCTTCTGGTTACGGCGCTGGATCGAGCAGTCACGCTCAAACAGGTGCACCACGTTGCCGAAGCTGTCACCCAGGATCTGGGCTTCAATGTGTTTGGGGTTCACGATGCATTTTTCGAGGAACACCTCAGCCGAACCAAACGCTTTGGTGGCTTCGGAGATCACCCGAGGAAAAGCTTGTTCCAGTTCTTCACGGCTGTTGCACCGACGAATACCGCGACCGCCGCCACCCGAGGTGGCTTTAAGCATGACCGGGTAGCCAATGCGCTCCCCTTCAAGCAGCGCCTCGTGGATATCGGCCACGTTGCCTTCAGTACCCGGCGTGACCGGCACACCGGCCTTGATCATGCTGCGGCGGGCCTCAGTCTTGTCGCCCATGCGGCGAATGACTTCAGCCGCCGGGCCGATGAACTTGATACCGCGCTCCGCGCAGATATCCGCCAGCTCGGCGTTTTCCGACAGAAAACCATAACCCGGGTGCAGGGCATCACAGCCGGTTTCCACCGCCAGGTTCACCAGCTTGCGCGGGTTCAGGTAACCGGCCAGCGGGTCGTCACCAATGCTGTGCGCTTCGTCGGCACGCTTGACGTGCAGGGCGTGGCGATCAGCCTCGGAATAAACCGCAACAGAGCGAATCCCCATCTCGGCGCAGGCACGCACGATGCGGACGGCAATTTCTCCGCGGTTGGCGATCAGGATCTTTTTTATCACTTGGATTTTTCCTAAAGCCCATGGAACAAACGACCTGCTAGACCAGGCCTGCACGTGTCCAAATGTGTCTGAACCGTTCTGTCGCCACACTAGACCCACGCATTGATAAACAAAAATCAATAATTCTTGGGTTATGCATTAGTAAAAACTTATAGTGAAACCTGAAGAAAATCAGAGAACCGCCATAAAATGCGTAAGTCATTGATGCGTATCACTTTTAGACAACTTCAGGTGTTTAACGAAGTGTGTGTGCTGCGCTCATATAGCCGCGCCGCAGAAGAAATGTCGCTGACGCAACCCGCCGTAAGTCTACAAATTCGGCAGCTAGAGGAGCTGATCGGGCAGCCTCTGTTCGATTATGTCGGCAAAAAGCTGTACATGACGGAAGCCGCTGAAGCGCTTCAGCTCGCCAGTCGAGATATTTTCGGTCGCCTGGAAAACCTCGATATGCAGCTCTCGGACTTGCTGGGTTCGTTGCAAGGGCAACTGAAACTGGCCATCGAATCGAGCGCAAAATATTTTGTGCCGCACCTGTTTGCCGCGTTCAAGCGCCAGCACCCCGAAGTCAATTTGCAACTCACGGTGGTCAATCGAGCGCAAGCCGTACGGCGATTGTCGGATAGCCGCGATGACCTGGTGATCATGTCCATGGTGCCGCAAGACATGGGGCTGGAGTTCCTGCCGTTTTTGAACAACCCGATTGTGGCCGTCGCGCCTGCGGATCACCCGCTATGCGAACAGGGCCCGCTGCGCTTGCAGGATCTGGAGCCCTACACGTTACTGATGCGCGAACAAGGCTCGGGGACGCGTATGGCGTGCGAAGAATACTTCAAGGAGAAACGCGTGCACTTCAGCCAAACGCTGGAAGTGTCGTCCAACGAGTCTCAACGCGAATGCGCGGTGGCCGGGTTGGGCGTGGCCTTGCTGACACGCCACGCCGTCAGCCTGGAGCTGGCGACCGGCCTGCTGCGCGAGCTGCCGGTCGACGAGTTGCCGCTGTACCGCAGTTGGTGCGTGGTGCAGGCCAAAGACAAACGCTTGTCTCCAGTCGCCCATGCGTTTCTGGGGTTTATTCGCAGTGAGCGCCTGCAAATCAGCGCGCTGGTTGAACGCTTCGACGGCCAGCTGCCGGAGCGGCCAGCCAATAGTTGATGGAACCAAGGTCGGGATATTCAGCTGTTTCCAGGCGCAATTGGCGCTGATCAGAACGGTCTTCAATCGCACGACGAAACGCCATGCGACGCTGGTCTTCCTGTTGACGGCGGGTTTTGACGGCGCTGTTGCGTTCTTCGTAAGGCTGAGCCATTTCGAGTCTCCCAAGGCGTGTACGGGAGTTTCACAATGGACGTTGTTTATGACGGCTTGGCGAAAGCGCGATGACAGGGGGATGAAGGGCGACGAGGTGCTGAACACTGCAGTTTTTTGTGTTGACTAACCCTGTAGGAACGAGCTTGCTCGCGATCTTTTAAAAAATCAAAAGATCGCGCGCAGGCGCTAGTCTTCGTGGCTTTTCAGCGATTTTGGCGACAGGCGCAAGCTGCGAAGGCTGCGTTTCACGCTTTTAAGGTGGTTGACCAGGCTCGGCCCCCGGGCCATGGCCACGCCCATTGCCAGCACGTCAATCACCACCAGGTGAGCAATGCGCGAGGTCAACGGGGTGTAGATTTCCGTGTCTTCGTGTACGTCGATGGCCAGGTTCACCGTCGCCAGCTCGGCTAACGGGGTTTGGCTGGGGCACAAGGTGATCAGCGTTGCGCCACTTTCACGCACCAGGTTGGCGGTAATCAGCAAGTCTTTGGAACGGCCCGACTGGGAGATACAGATGGCCACGTCCGTCGGCTTCAAGGTCACCGCCGACATCGCTTGCATGTGCGGGTCGGAATACGCCGCCGCCGTCAGCAGCAAACGGAAAAACTTGTGCTGGGCATCGGCCGCCACGGCACCTGACGCCCCAAACCCATAAAACTCGACGCGCTGGGCCTGAGACATCGCGGTCACGGCACGCTGCAAAGCCACGGGGTCCAGATTCTCACGCACATCCATCAGGGTATGCAGCGTGGTGTCGAAGATTTTGAGGCTGTAGTCCGCCACCGAATCGTCTTCGTGAATGGCGAACTGGCCAAAACTCGCCCCCGCCGCCAGGCTTTGCGCCAGCTTGAGTTTCAGGTCCTGAAACCCTGAGCAGCCTATGGCTCGGCAAAAACGCACGATCGTGGGCTCGCTGATGCCGACACTGTGAGCGAGATCGGCCATGGAGCTGTGCATTACCGCCGCAGGATCAAGCAGCACGTGATCGGCGACCTTGAGTTCCGATTTCCGTAACAGGTGGCGTGACTGGGCGATATGTTGCAGCAGGTTCAAAGGGCTAGACTCGGTCGGTAAGCGGCAATCGCCGGGGATGTAGCATTCTTGTAGTTATACTACAAGAATCGACTTTCTGCCCAACCAATACGTCATGACAACACGCCTCATTACCGCCAACCCCCCGTCACAGCGGTTTCAGGCCACCGCCTGAAGCACTACACAATAACGATGCCCGAGCGCAGCAAATCGCCCAAGGCCATGGCATTGATCGGCCGGCTAATGAAAAAGCCCTGCACTTCGTCACACTGCTGCGCCTTGAGAAAGCTGATTTGCACCTCATCTTCGACACCTTCCGCCACCACTTTCAAATCCAGGCTGTGGGCCATCGCAATAATCGCCTTGGTAATGGCATCGTCTTCACTTAAGCGGCCCACGCCGCGAATAAAGACCTGATCAATCTTCACGTAGTCCACCGCAAAACGTTTCAGGTAGCTGAGTGACGAGTGGCCGGTGCCGAAATCATCAATGGCCAACTTCACGCCCAACTCGTGCAACTGCCGGAAAGTCGCAATGACGTATTCAACATTGTCGAGCAACTGGCTTTCGGTGAGTTCCAGTTCCAGACAATGAGGGGGCAGGCCGGTCTCTTCCAGCACCTGACGCACCAGGCTGACGAGTTTGCCCTGGCGCAGTTGATGGCCAGACAAGTTGACCGACATCCGTATCGGCGCAAGCCCCGAGCGTTGCCATTCAAACGCCTGGCGGCAGGCTTCACGCAACACAAACTCGCCAATGGCACCTATCAGGCCGGTCTCTTCAGCCAGCGTAATAAAATCACTCGGCGGCACACTCCCCAACTGCGGGTGATCCCAGCGCACCAGCGCTTCTGCAGCATGCAGCCGCCCCGTCTTCAGGCAGAGCTTGGGCTGATAAAAAACATTGAGCTGGCCTTCGGCAATGGCCTTGCGCAGTTGATTTTCCAGTTGCAAGCGTTCAAGCGGGCTGTGTTGCAAGCTGTGGCTGAAAAATTGAAAAGTGCCACCTCCGAAGTGTTTGGCCTGTTGCATGGCTTTGTTGGCCTGATGAATCAGGGTAGCCGTATCACGGGCGCTGTCAGGCAGCAGACTGATACCAATCGATGTGCTGATAACCAGTTCATGGCCATCCACTATCAGGGGACGGCTCAACTTGCTCAGCAACCGGGTGGTCACCCGCGCCAGACTGGTCAGGCTGCCATACGCATCAAACAACACGGCAAACTCATCGCCGGACAGCCGCGCAATCGTGTCGGCTTCAGGCAACGCCTTGGTGATACGTTCGGCCACCTGTTGCAGCACCTGGTCAGCCAGTTCATGGCCGAGGCTGTCGTTGAGCAGTTTGAAACGGTCCAGGTCAATGTGCAGCAGCGCCAGGTTGCGCGACCCTTGGCGAACCCGCTGATGAGCTTCTTCCAGGCGCTCCTTGAACAACAGCCGGTTGGCCAGGCCGGTCAACTCGTCGAAATGCGTCAGGTGGCGTACCCGCGCCTCCGCCGTGCGGCGCGCTGACAGGTCAGTGATAAACGCCACGATATGGCTGACATGCCCGGCGTCGTCACGCACCACCTTGAGCTGCAACCACTGTGGGTACAATTGGCCATTCTTGCGGGTTTCAACCAGCTCGCCTTGCCAAGTGTCGTGCTGGCGTAATGAAGCCTTTATCGCGGAAAAATGCCGATGGGCGTCGCGGCTACAAGCCAGCTCATCCACCCGGTGCCCCACCATCTCTTCAAGCGCGTAACCGGTGATACGTCTGAAGGCCTGATTAACCGCCAGCATGGTGTACCCGGGATCAAGGATGACAATGCCTTCGCTGGCGGCTTCAAACACGGTAGAAGCCAGGCGACGCTGTTCCACCTCGCGCGCCAGCTCAAGGTTGAGCTGCTCACTGCGCACATTGGCTTGTTGCAAATCGTCAAACAGGCCCTGGTGGTGTGAGCGACGCGCCAACCGGCGCTGATGAATCCGTTTGATGTATACGTTCAGAGCGCCAACCAGGGCCAGCGAAAGACCGAACGCGATGCCGAAAAACACGCCTGGCGAGTGAATACCCTGAATCATCGGCAAAATTCTTAAAATAATGGATCAGCCAAAATGTCGCCCGAGCATACACAAGCAATGCCCGCGACCAAACGGGCATCCCTCATTAAATAGATTAAATATCCGTCTCACATTTTGCCCCCCGCTCTACATCGGCCCCGCTCTCTTTTCGGGTACTCGACGCATGACCACTGCGCAGCTAGCAATGAAACGCCAACAGCCCCTAAAATGCCCTGATGCGCGATGATCTCTCTCTCCTGTTAAATTCCCTCAACGATGCCCAACGTCAGGCTGTCACAGCCAGCGTCGGCCGTCAGTTGGTTCTGGCCGGCGCAGGTTCCGGCAAAACCCGTGTGCTGGTGCACCGTATCGCCTGGTTGATCCAGGTCGAGAACGCGTCCCCACACTCTGTGTTGTCGGTGACGTTCACCAACAAGGCGGCGGCCGAGATGCGCCACCGCATCGAGCAGTTGATGGGAATAAGCCCGGCCGGCATGTGGGTCGGCACTTTCCACGGCCTGGCACATCGCCTGTTACGCGCTCACTGGCAAGAGGCCGGGCTGAGCCAGACCTTCCAGATCCTCGACAGTGATGACCAGCAGCGTTTGGTCAAACGCGTGATACGTGAACTGGGGCTGGATGAACAACGCTGGCCCGTGCGTCAGGCGCAGTGGTTTATCAACGGCCAAAAAGACGAAGGCTTGCGCCCGCAACATATCCAGGCCAGTGGCGATTTGTTCCTGACCACCATGCGCAGCATCTACGAGGCCTATGAGGCGGCCTGCCAACGTGCGGGTGTCATCGACTTCTCCGAATTGCTGCTGCGCGCCCTTGACCTGTGGCGCGACAACCCGGGCCTGCTGGCGCATTACCAAAAGCGCTTCCGACACATCTTGGTGGATGAGTTCCAGGACACCAACGCCGTGCAATACGCTTGGCTGCGGTTACTGGCCCAGGGCGGCGACAGCCTGATGGTGGTAGGCGATGACGACCAGTCGATCTACGGCTGGCGCGGCGCAAAAATTGAAAACATCTACCAATATTCCACCGACTTCCCGGATGCCGAGACCATTCGCCTGGAGCAAAACTACCGCTCCACCGCCGGTATCCTCAAAGCCGCCAACGCCCTCATCGCCAACAACAGCGGGCGCATGGGCAAAGAGCTGTGGACCGATGGCGGCGAAGGCGAAGCCATCAATTTGTACGCGGCCTTCAACGAACACGACGAAGCCCGTTATGTCGTCGAAACCATCGAAAGCGCGCTGAAAACCGGCCTGGCTCACAGCGATATCGCCATTTTGTATCGCTCCAACGCCCAATCACGGGTACTGGAAGAGGCCTTGCTGCGTGAACGAATTCCTTACCGTATTTATGGTGGCCAGCGCTTCTTCGAACGCGCCGAAATCAAAAATGCAATGGCCTACATGCGCTTGCTGGAAGGTCGTGGCAACGATGCCGCGCTGGAACGGGTCATTAACGTCCCAGCCCGAGGCATTGGCGAAAAAACCGTTGAAGCCATCCGCGAGCACGCGCGCCACAGTGACGTGTCAATGTGGGAGGCCATGCGCCAGTTGATCGCCAATAAAGCCTTGCCCGGTCGCGCGTCAGGGGCCATTGCAGGGTTTGTCGAGCTGATCGAGCACCTCGCCGCCAAAGTCATGGAGATGCCGCTGCATCTGATGACCCAGACCGTGATCGAGCAAAGCGGGCTGATTGCCTACCATCAGGCAGAAAAAGGCGAGAAAGGTCAGGCCCGGGTAGAAAACCTTGAGGAACTGGTTAGCGCTGCACGCAACTTCGAAAACACGGAAGAAGACGAAGAGCTGTCGCCCTTGGCTGCCTTCCTCGGGCACGCATCGCTGGAGGCTGGCGATACCCAAGCGCAAGAGCATGAAGACGGTATCCAACTGATGACGCTGCACAGCGCCAAAGGGCTGGAGTTCCCCTATGTGTTCCTGGTGGGCATGGAAGAAGGCCTGTTCCCGCACAAGATGAGCCTGGAAGAGCCCGGCCGCCTTGAAGAGGAACGTCGCCTGGCTTACGTGGGCATCACTCGGGCCATGCAACAGCTGGTGATGACCTATGCTGAGACACGTCGCCTCTATGGCAATGAAACCTACAATAAGGTGTCGCGCTTCGTGCGCGAGGTGCCAAAAGGTCTTATTCAGGAAGTTCGTCTGTCCAACAGCGTCAGCCGGCCTTTCGGGGGCGGTCAGAAGCAAAGCGCAAGCACGCTGTTTGGCGGGTCGGAAATCCCGGAGACCGAATTCAAGCTCGGCCAACTGGTTCGCCACGCGGTGTTCGGCGAAGGCGTGATCCTCAACTTCGAAGGCGCGGGGGCTCAAGCGCGGGTGCAGGTCAACTTTCCGGAAGGCAGTAAGTGGCTGATGATGGGCTACGCCAAACTTGAAGCGGTCTGACAGCAACGCGACAGCTTTTCAGCGATAGGGTAAGGGTAAGGGTAGTGCGGGAGCTTGAAGGCCAGTTCCCGCACAATATATTCCTATTTCCTACGCCTAAAAAATCTAAGCCTTACAGATAAATACGCAAAAGCCAGAAACACTTCGACACTAGCCAGTCACACCTCAGCTGTGCAACATGGCGCGCGTGTTAACCACAAATGGGAACTCCCTTTATGAAACGTTTTCTTAGCATCGCCATGGCGTTGTGCATCGGTTTGACGATGAGCCTGGACGCGAACGCCAAACGCTTTGGCGGCGGCAAAAGTGCTGGTTCAGCACCTGCCCACCAAACACGTCAAGCTGCACCCGCGACAGCCGCCGCACCGGCAGCTGCCGCTGGCGCTGCAGGCGCAGCTGCCAAAGCCGGTGGTGCTTCGCGCTGGCTCGGCCCTCTGGCCGGCCTCGCGGCAGGTGGCTTGCTCGCCTCCATGTTCATGGGCGGCGGCTTCCAGGGCATGCAGTTCTTCGACATCCTGATCATGGCGGTCATCGCCTTCGTCATCTTCCGCTTTATTGCTGCCCGTCGCCGCAAGCAAGCTGAAATGATGGCTCCAGCAGGTCACGCGCCAATGGAACGTGAAGTGTTTGATGCCAAACCTGCCACCGCCTCGATCTTCGGTGGCGGTTCGGCTGCTCCAGCAGCCCGTCCGGTGATCAACGCGCCGGCCTGGTTCAACGAGCAGAGCTTCCTGGAAGCTGCGCGCAACCATTTCCAGTCCCTGCAACAGCATTGGGATGCCAACGAAATGGACAAGATCACTGAGTTCGTTACACCGCAAATGCTTGAGTTCCTCAAGCGCGAACGTGCTGAGCTGGGTGAAGGCTTCAACTCCACCTACATCGATAACCTGACCGTGCAACTGGACGGCCTGGATGATCGCGCCGACAAGACCATGGCGACTCTGACGTTCAGCGGTATCTCGAAGTCCTCGCGCTTTGACCAGGGCGAAGCCTTCAGCGAAAGCTGGAACATGGAACGCCAACAAGGCGAAAACCAGCCTTGGCTGGTCGCCGGTATCCGCCAAAACGGCTGATCCCTGCAGTGTTACAGGCATGAACCAAAGCCCCGGACTTGTCCGGGGCTTTGCATTTCACGATTGCACTTATAACAAGCTACTGTATAAAACGCGTCATCTAAAACCGCGCCATAGAGTATGAGGATTGAGGTCGTGGAAGAGATCATCGAAGAGCTACGCGATAAAAACGAGCCTGTACCTGTTCCACTGGAACTGCCTGATGAAGACCTGCTGGTGGAAATCGAAGAACAACTGTTCATCGATATTCCGTTTGTCTTCAAAGAGTTTTTGCTCACCGTCAGCGATGTGGTGTACGGCAGCCTGGAACCGGTCACCGTGACCGATCCACAATCCCACACCTACCTGCCGGAAGTGGCTGCGACGGCATGGGACTTGGGTGTTCCGCGCGAGCTGATCCCTATTTGCCAGGACGGCGACGATTACTACTGCGTCGAGGAAGACGGCACCGTGGTGCTGTGGTCCGGCGAAGAAGAACTCGTCACCGAAGAAACGTGGGAATCGGTGTGGCACTGGGCCCGGGACGTGTGGCTGGAAAGCTGATACACGCCTCTGAGGGAACGGGTTTGCTCGCGATTTTTTGATCCGTTAAAAGATCGCGAACAAGCACGCTCCTACAGGGGGGCTGTTAGTGCCCGCCTTCCTTGTGATTGTCCAGCGTCTCCAGCAACGCCACTTGCATGCGCGTATGGATGCGCACAAACCAGCGCCACAGCACAGCGGCCACGCCTGCCGCAACCACGGCGATAATGATCAGCAGTTCATTGGTCGGCAAAATGCTCGCGGACAGCGCGGACAACAGCAAGAAGATGACCAGTAGCGACAAGATCGGAATGATCTCGGCAATCACCCGACGCACACGCTGAGTGTGACGACCTGCCACCTCCGCTTTAACCCCCATCTCCGCCAACAGCATCGACAACGCTTTAAGCTTGCGATAAGCCGCGATCAGGAACGGCAGCGACAGCAACAAAGCGGCCCCCCAGATCAAACTGTTTTGCCAGGTTGACCGTGCAACCCACCCCTGCAAAGACTCCGCAATCCGGGGTGCAAAGTAGCCGCCAGCAAAGAAGATCGCGATCACCAACGCCAGATTAACGCCGACTTGAAGCAGTATTTTACGGATCATGGCCGCCAGCAACGCCCCCTCACCCTGCGGCTGAATGCTGCGCAACCATTCGCCATATAACCCGAACACCCGCGACAAACGGCCAGGCATCACGTGTGCCAGCTTGAGCGAGAGCGGATCTGCGGCGCGAATCAGGTAAGGCGTCATCAGGGTCGTCAGTACCGACACCGCGACCGCTACGGGGTACAGGAAGCTGCTGGTGACCTGTAATGACATACCCAGCGCCGCGATGATGAATGAAAATTCACCAATCTGAGAAAGCCCCATGCCAACTCGCAACGAAGTGCGCCCGTCATTGCCCGCGATAAAAGCACCCAGCCCGCAAGAAAGCATCTTGCCCAGCACCACTGCACAGGTAATAACCACAATCGGTAAGGCGTATTCCCACAGAATCGCGGGATCAAGCATCAACCCGATGGCCACAAAGAAAATGGCACTGAACAAATCACGTACGGGCTCGATCAAGCGCTCGATTTTCAGCAACTGGCGCGACTCGGCCATGATGGCACCGATCAAAAAGGCACCCAGCACCATGCTGTACTCGAGCCTGACCACCAGGAGGCAGAAGCCAAAGCACAGGCCCAGCACCGTAATCAGCAACATCTCATTGCTTTCAAATTTCGCGACATAAGCCAACACCCGCGGTACAAGCAAGATGCCGATCACCAAGGCCACGATCATAAAGAGCGACAACTTGCCGACAGTCGAAAAAACCTCTTCAGGGCTCACACTGCCGCTGACGGCAATGCTCGACAGCAGGGCAATAATGCCAATGCCCAAGATATCTTCAACGATCAACACGCCAAAAATCAGCTGCGCGAAGCGCTCGTTTTTCATCTTCAGGTCGTTCAGCGCCTTAACGATGATGGTGGTCGACGAAATCGCCAGAATGGCACCCAGGAACAGCGAGTCCATGGTGCTCCAGTCAAACCAGCGGCCAATTTCGTAGCCGACCCAGATCATCAGCGTAATTTCCATAAACGCTGCGATAAAGGCTGTGGCTCCAACCTTGAACAGTTTGCGCAGGCTAAATTCCAGCCCCAGGCAAAACATCAGGAAAATCACGCCCAGCTCGGCCAGGGTTTTAATCGTGTCTTCGTCGTGGATAAGGCCAAACGGCGGGGTGTGTGGGCCGATAATAAAACCGGCTACGATGTAGCCCAGCACAACCGGTTGCTTGAATCGGTGAAACAGTATCGTCACCACACCTGCGACCAGCATGATAACTGCCAGATCCTGAATAAAACTGATGGCATGCATGGCGTGGCGCCTCCTTGATTAAGTGTTTCTCAGCAACAGAACGTCAGGCACAGCGCATTTGTCTGTGCCTATAGACTGATTTAAGTGTAGGAATTACCCATGTATCGGGCTTTCGAAGGTTAACACCGCGACTTCCTCTAGAAAGGCGGTGCAATATATGGAAACAGATAGAAATCAGCGTGACGGCTGTCAAAACGGTAGCGTCCCGTTAATAACTGTTTCAAAAATCGACAAGTATCCGCAGAGATACCTCCTTTTCACCGCTGCAACACAACCGCGAGCCTGCTGCTATGGAACCCGGAAACGCCCAACTGTCGATGACGGTTTTAATGACACCGGACATGGCCAATTTTTCTGGCAATGTTCACGGCGGAACCCTGCTCAAGTACCTCGATGAAGTCGCTTACGCCTGCGCCAGCCGTTATGCAGGTCGCTATGTCGTCACGTTGTCGGTGGATCAGGTGATTTTTCGTGAGCCGATTCACGTCGGCGAATTGGTGACCTTTCTGGCATCAGTCAACTACACCGGCAATACCTCCATGGAGGTAGGGATCAAGGTCGTCACCGAGAACATTCGTGAACGCTCGGTGCGCCACACCAACAGTTGTTTCTTCACCATGGTGGCGGTGGACGACGACCGTAAGCCCGCCGCTGTACCGCCTCTACAGCCGGTTAACAGCGAAGACAAACGACGCTTTATCCAGGGCAAGCAACGTCGCCAGATTCGTCAGGAACTGGAGCAGCGTTATTTGGAGCTAAAACACGAAGGCGTGTAAAAAGCGCCTGGCGCAAGGTTGCTCGCGATCGTGAAAGACCGCGAGCATCCTTTTTACAGCGCGATTGGCTGCGCCTCAAAACGCACACGCGGATGAGCGATGCGGTCTTGAGCACGCACCAGTTGCAACTCGTAGCTGTTGCAGGCCTGGGTTTCAAGCAGCACTTCATGCACCGCCGCCGCCGCGAATTCAAACGCGGCCACCAGGCTATCCCCCAATAGCACTCGCGCCAGGAACAAACCTGACGTCAGATCGCCCACACCCACCGGCTGGCGTGGGAACGCCAACAGGGGGCGGCGTAAATGCCAATTCCCTTGCTCGGTCACCAACAGCATCTCGAAACTGTCTGGCACCTTGCCCGGGTAAGCCAAATGTTTGACCAGCACGGCTTTGGGGCCACGGGCCAACAGGCTGCGCGCCATGGCCAGGCAATCCAGCAGCGATTGCGGCTGACGCCCACAAAAGCTGTCCAGTTCCAACTGGTTCGGGCACAGAAAGTCCGCCACCGCTGCCGCTTCATTGAGCAGAAAGTGACTGACCTCCTGCGGCACGATGCAACCCTTTTCAGGGTGGCCCATCACCGGATCGCACAGGTACAGCGCCTGAGGGTTGACGGCCTTGATACGCGCCACGCCGCTCAAAATGGCTCGCCCTTGCGCAGCACTGCCCAGGTAGCCGGACAGTACAGCATCACAGTTCCCCAACTCGCCAATGGTGGCAATCCCTTCAATCAACGCCGGAATCTGCTCGGGGGCCATCACTTCGCCGGCCCATTGACCATACTGTGTATGGTTTGAGAACTGCACCGTGTTCAAAGGCCATACGTTCACGCCCACACGCTGCATGGGAAATACCGCGGCACTGTTGCCGGCATGGCCGAAAACCACGTGGGATTGGATAGCAAGTAAGTGAGGTGTGCGTTTCATGCCGGATTCCAGACTGCAGATGGATTCAAGCCACGCAGTATGCGACTAAACACAGCCTGTACGACAGGCTAAAGACACAGTTAAGCTGAGCTGAATCTGTTGGAGTCTCTCTGATGCTGACCCTTGGAAATATGTGCGTGCTGATGTTGCTGGCAGCGGCGGGTGCCTGGTTGTGGCACAACCATGGCCTACGCGAGCGGGCGCTGGAGCGGGTCAAGCAGCACTGCAAAAATCTCGATATCGAGTTGCTGGATGAGAACGTTGCCCTAAAGAAAATCGGCTTTTTCGCCGATGCCAATGGCAACAAGCGCTTGGCCCGTGTCTACACCTTTGAGTTCACGGTAACCGGTGAGCAACGCCACACGGGCACTATCACGCAGTTCGGCCCTCACAGCGCCAAAATCGAACTGCCCCCCTACCCGATCAAGACCGAGCCCCAACCGAGCGAAATCCCCAGCGCTCAAGTGATTGAATTAAGCCAATGGCGCCAGGAACACAGCAAGACCCGCCACTGATCCGGGCCTGTGGATAACTTGGCTTCATCCCGTATCCATTGACTTTAAAAACCCCTGAAACCCTTGAGATAGACGTATCTAGAGCGTTTAAGGGGGGGAATCTGTACAACACAGATTATAATTGTAGGACAATTTTACCAGCACAAAAGCCGCGTTTTGAGGCCTTAAAGCGGCTGAGCAGGTACGATTCGGCAGTTTTCTAAGCCGGCTCGCAGTGAATCCAGGTCTTGTGAGCCATCAAAGATCAATTCCATGCGCGAATCCTGCCTCCACTCGCTGGGTTTCCAGGGGGCAAGGGTGTTTTCCAGAGAATTGGTCGAAAACCAGCCGTGGGGTGTGCGAAAAACCAGCTTTGCACGACGCCAATTCAGGCTTTGCAGCCACTGCTGGAGTGCTTCCAGGTCGAACGACTGCGAGGCATGCCAGCGCCATCCTACACTCCACCCTTGTGCCTGATGCTGGACCTGCAGAATCGGCACTTCGGGGCCTGAAAAAACGCCGCTTAATTGGTTAAAATCTTTATAAATCAATGAGTTATCCACAGCGTGAGCAACTTTCATATTCGCTGAAGGCAGCGTATTCAGCGGGATGCAGCCATGCTCGACCCATAGAACAGGGCACTTTGGCAGGCTGTATTCAATCTGCTCACGTTGCTCATTGGGCACACTATTAGATTTATTCATGACCACTAAACCGGCACTTTTCAGGGCGGTTTTCTGGGTTTCAGGCAAGGGTTTCCCCTGCGCCATTGCCTGTGCGTCCAAGACCATCACGCATGGCTGTAATGCCAAAACACCGGCCCAAGGGGCTTCGCTCAGCTGCTTCATGATTTGGGCAGGATGCCCCAGGCCGGAGGGTTCGATAAAAACCCGATCAGGTTGAGCCTTGCGTAAAAGGCGGCCCAAACCGATCTGAAAAGGCGCGCCATTGACACAACACACACACCCGCCTGCCACTTCGGCAATGGCAATAGTGCCATCACCTTGGCTCATCAACGCCGCATCCAGGCCTATCAGCCCAAACTCGTTGACCAATACCGCCCAGCGTTCGTGTGCGGGTTTTAGTGTCATCAGGTGCTGAATCAGGCTGGTTTTGCCGGCACCCAACGGCCCGGCAATCACATGGGTAGGTATGTTCTGCAGCATCATTGCCAGCTTCTGTATGGATCGAAAGAAGCAATATGCCTTAGGCCAGCCAATCCAGGGTCAAAATCAGCCTGCGTTCCCCCTCAGCCAATGCCGGAGAACGATGAATCAACCCCAGACCTTCGTTACCCCGCCATTTTTCACCTTTGAGCAGCGCCACATCCCCGGTATCAATGCGCTCAATAAGCGAGGTTTGTGTCGGTTCGGCGTGCAACTGACCCAAATGACACCGCTCCATCGCACCTTCCTGCAGCCACTGACTCCCCATTCCCGCATACGTGGTAATCAGTCGTACAGGTACATGGTCCACATGGAACCGTGGGCACATCGCCTTATCCAAGACCCTGAGGCGCAGCCCTACACGTTTTACACCCAGCAGACTGGCATAGACACTGACAAGCCACGCCACATCCGCCACAAAGCCCTCATAGCCTTCCAGGTCGCTAAAGCGCGAAGCGAGCCCCTTAAGGTTGGGTGGTACTTTCTCGTCCTTTATTTCCAGGCTGATGGCGTCCGCCAGTGGCTCGTCCAACGACAGTAATAGCGCTCCGAAATCAGCGATATGCAGGGGTAATGGGCGCTGCCATATCGCCAGATTGACGTCATCTTCCAGCACATTAACCAGAACATTCGGGGTTTTTCCCCGCACCTGACGCACCTGCGTCGCAGGACTCAGTGCCGAGTGATGACTCATGCCACCTCCTCCTCATGCCATTGACCAAAAGGGTCGTTCAGGTGCTGCCAGCCCTCAATGCCCAATGCCATTTCTACCTCTGTGAGCAAGCACGCTTCCAACTCAGTCGTCAGTTGGGCAACGTCGAGATGCTGACCAATAAAGACCAACTCCTGACGGCAATCCGCAGTGTCCGGCAGCCACTTTTTCAAGATTTCAGCCTTGGCGTCGGCGTCTTGTGGCCATTGATCGCGGGGAACAAAGCGCCACCAGCGCCCAGCAAAGCCATAGCGCATCAAACCGCCCGCCTGCGACCAACTGCCCGCTTCCTGATACTTGCTGGCCAGCCAGAAGAAACCCTTGGAACGCAATAATTTGCCGTTGGTCCAGGGACGGTCAATAAAATTGAAAAAACGCTCGGGGTGGAAAGGCCGACGCGCCTGGTAAACGGTCGAGGCAATGCCATATTCCTCAGTTTCAGGCACGTGCTCACCGCGCAGTTCTTGCAGCCAACCCGGGGCCTGAGCGGCCCGTTCAAAGTCAAAGCGACCGGTATCCACTATTTTATTCAGCGGCACTTCGCCCATGACCATCGGAATGATTTCGGCTTGAGCGTTTAAGCGCTCAAGGATGGCAATCAATTCTTCGCGCTCGGCACGGCTGATCAGGTCAATTTTGCTGATCAAAATAACGTCAGCGAACTCGATTTGTTCGATCAACAGGTCCGTAATGGAACGCTCATCATCGTCTTCTTGAAGCTGCGCGCGAGAAGCCAAACTGTCTGCGGCCTGGTAATCCTGCAAAAAATTCATGCCATCGACCACGGTCACCATCGTGTCCAATCGCGCGATATCGGCAAGGCTTTGGCCTGTGTCATCACGAAAAGTGAAGGTTTCTGCCACGGGCAGCGGCTCTGAAATACCCGTGGACTCGATCAGTAAATAATCAAAGCGCCCCTCTCTGGCCAGCGCACTGACCTCTTGCAGCAGGTCTTCGCGCAGCGTGCAGCAAATGCAGCCGTTGCTCATTTCGACCAATTTTTCTTCCGCGCGATTGAGGCTGACATCACGCTGAACCGCACTGCCATCGATATTGATTTCACTCATATCGTTCACAATCACCGCCACGCGTAAATGCTCGCGGTTACGCAAAATATAATTCAGCAGGGTGCTTTTACCTGCGCCGAGAAAACCGGACAGCACTGTCACCGGCAGACGTTTTGGCATGGAAGTTCCTCATCAGGGTTGGCAGGTCAAAGTGCCCGCTGTTGGGTGGCCGAGGGTGGCTTGCGATAATGATACATTATAACAATGTAAAGGATTAGAATTGTTATGTTGTAACAATATCGCCATTCACTACTGGAAGCCCTTATGACCGCTCTAACCCTTCCCGACATTGCGTCAGAACACACGTACCAAACCGTTCCACTGGAATGGGTGGGTATGTGTGGTATTGCCTTACCGGTGCTGATCGAGGGTCAGCGCCTGCCGGCCACAGCCGATGCCGGCGTCAGCCTGGATGATGTCGATGCACGCGGCATCCATATGTCGCGACTTTTCCTTGCGTTAAATGTGCTCGAGTCACAGGCCCTGAACCCGCTACTTTTAAAGAAAATTTTGCAGCAATTCCTCAACAGTCATGACGACTTATCGACCTGTTCCTACTTGAATATTCACACCCATGTCCTGCTGAACCGGCCCGCACTGGTCAGCCCATTGAGTGGATGGAAGAGCTACCCCGTCAGGATCAAAGCGTCTTTGAAAAACGGAATGTTCCACGTGGAACTAAAAATCGATGTGAACTATTCATCGACATGCCCCTGCTCTGCGGCCTTGGCTCGGCAATTGATCCAACAACAATTCGTCAGCGACTTTGCCAACCAGTCGTTAGAGCATTCGCGGGTAGTGACGTGGCTCGGCAGCGCTCAGGGCATTGTTGCGACACCCCACAGTCAACGAAGCACGGCACACATTCAGGTGCTTCTCGGTAATGAACACCAACAGCTCCCCATCAATCTGCTGATTGATACGGTTGAGTCCGCTCTGGGAACGGCGGTTCAAACGGCTGTGAAGCGCGCCGACGAACAAGCATTCGCCTTGGCTAACGGCCAGAACTTAATGTTCTGTGAGGATGCCGCAAGGCGACTGAACAGTGCCGTGAAGAACATGAACGGGATCGATGGTTTGAGCGTGAGGGTGGTTCACGCCGAAAGCCTGCACAGCCACGACGCGGTAGCCGAAAGCCGTTGGAACTGGAGAACGCCATGATCCGTAAAAACCCTTCTGGGGATTTACCGCAGATTGCGGAGTCAGCCTACGTCGACCGCACGGCAATCATCTGCGGCAAAGTGGTGATTGGCGAGAACGTGTTTGTGGGCCCATATGCCGTTATACGGGCCGATGAAGTGGACGAACACGGTGCCATGCAACCGATCACCATCGGTGCCAATTCCAACATCCAGGACGGTGTGGTGATTCACTCAAAATCGGGGGCACCTGTCACAGTTGGCGAGTACACCTCCATCGCCCACCGTTCAATCGTTCACGGCCCCTGCCGGGTAGGTGATCGGGTGTTCATCGGTTTCAACAGTGTTCTGTTTAATTGCGAATTGGGCAGTGGCTGCGTGGTGCGGCACAACTCAGTGGTCGATGGCCGCGACCTGCCCGATAACTTCTACGTGCCGTCCACCACGCGCATCGGGCCGGCCACTGACCTGAGTGCATTTGCCCCGGTCAGTGTCAGCGCATCGGAATTTTCAGAGGACGTAGCGCGCACCAATGTGGATTTGGTGCGCGGCTATAAAGCACTGCAAAACGAGTTCTGATGGGTTACGTGCGCGGTTTGACGGTGCCACAGTTTTGGCCCAGCCAGACCGCGCGGGTATCCATGCTGCCCTTCTGTTGAAGGCCGGTCGCATTGAACGTGCCGTACACCTGAGTAGTGAACTCACGGTCACTGGCGAAGGTCGCAGTTCCTGCACCCTGCGCGTTGGGGCAACTAAAACGAAACTTCCACTGATTTCCACTACGCTCAGTGATCTGCTGGTTACAGCCAGACTTCGGGTCGGTAAGCGGGATATCATGGGTCTTCACTTGATCCGGCGTCAGGCACACCTGAACACCTTTACCTCCCATGGTGAGCCCTTGGCTCGCTAACTGGGCTTTTTGTTCAGGGGTCAGCATGTTCTGCAATTGACCTAACATCACTTGCAGGTCCGGAAGCTGCTGGCCGTCCACCTGCATATTGCTGGAGGTCAACTCCCAAAGGCCGGGCTGCAGCATTTGGGCGTGAGCCACAGGAATCGATAAACCACAGGCCATAAGCAGCCCAAGCACACGAATATTCATCAAGTCGCTCCCACGGTTAGGTCGGTATGAAACGTTGGAAAAGGGCTGGCATTGCATCAGCCACTGATTAAGCACTTGGTACCATTGAGGAGCAAGGATACGCATGGATTTTCACGGCACCCACGTTCTCGGTTACTTGATTTTACTGATCCACACGCTCGGCCTCATTGCCGCCGTGCATGCCGTTCTGACCGTAAGAACGGCCCAAGGTGCGATTGCCTGGGCGATGTCACTGTTCTTCATTCCCTACCTTACGCTTATCCCTTACCTGATTTTTGGCCGCAGTACTTTCGATGACTACATTCGCGCCCGTCGCGAAGCCAATCAGGAAATGCGCGAAGCCATTGCCAACCTTAACTGGCGCCCCTGGGTCGAAGAGGCATTGGCCGCTCGAAACTCTAGCGCCTACACCTCCTTGCGAGCCATGCCAAAGCTGGGGCGCATGCCGTGCCTTGCGAATAACAAAGTTCGTTTACTGATCAATGGCACGGCCACTTTCGACGCCATCTTCGAGGCCATTCGCGGTGCCAAGGAAGTGGTGCTGGTCCAGTTTTTTATCATCCATGACGATGACTTGGGCAAACGCTTACAAGCACTGCTGCTTGAAAAAGCGGCGCAAGGTGTTCAAGTGTATGTGCTGTATGACAGCATCGGCAGCCACGCCCTGCCTGGTTCTTACAGTGAAACCCTGCGCGCCGGGGGCGTTCAGATCCAGGCATTTGCCACTCGCGGGGGCTGGATCAGTCGCTTCCAGGTCAACTTCCGCAACCACCGTAAAGTGGTTGTCGTGGACGGCATGCTGGGTTTTGTCGGCGGGCATAACGTGGGCGATGAGTACCTGGGCAAAAAACCGCCCTTGGCTCCATGGCGTGACACGCATGTCGAAGTCAGCGGCCCGGTGGTGGCCTGCCTGCAAGAGTCGTTTGCTGAAGACTGGTTCTGGGTTTCCCGAAAGCTACCTCCGCTCATGCTGCCCAAAAGCTACCCCGATGGCGGTGTGCTCTGCCAATTCATGGCCAGCGGGCCAGCCGATCCGTACGAAACCTGCTCGCTGTTTTTTGTCGAAGCCATCCATGCCGCCAATGAACGAGTGTGGATCACCTCGCCGTACTTCGTCCCCGATGAAGCCGTGTTCTCGGCCCTGAGGCTCGCGGTCTTGCGCGGGGTGGATGTGCGTATCCTGATACCGTCGCGCCCGGACCATAAAATTGTTTACGCCGCGTCCAGCCTGTATGCCTTCGAAGCAGTTCGCGCCGGGGTGCGCATCTTTCGTTACCAACCCGGTTTCGTGCATCAGAAAGTGGTACTCGTCGACAACGAGATCAGTGCCGTCGGCAGTGCCAATATGGACAACCGTTCATTCCGCCTGAACTTTGAAGTCATGCTGCTGACGGTGGACGCAACCTTCGCCCAAGAAGTCGAACACATGCTGCTTGATGACTTCGCCCTGGCCCGCGAAGTGACCGCGCAAGACATCAAAGCCACTCACCGCGTACAGCAACTGGCCATGCGCGTCGCCCGCCTGGTATCCCCGATACTCTAAAAAAAAGCCGTGTCGCTCAAGGCGACACGGCTTTGTGCCCACTCAGACCAGACCCGTTGTCAGCTGTAAATATCTGCCCGGGTGGCTGGCAGTTCCAGCGCGCCATCCGTATAAGGCTTGGTCGCCAGTATCTGATCGATGTTGATCCAGCCACGGGCGAATGCATACGCACAGCCCGCCAGATACAAACGCCAAATACGCAAAGCCTGTTCAGGCACTTGCTGGCCGGCAGCTTCAAGGTTGTTCTCCAGGCGCTGGCTCCAATGCTCCAGTGTGCGCGCGTAATGCAGGCGCAAGCTTTCAACATCGACCACTTCCAGGCCCACTTCGCTGATCTCGGCCACCATCATCGACAGGTGTGGCAACTCACCGTTCGGGAAGACATAGCGGTCGATAAAGTCCCCCGCACCGCGCCCGACCGGGCGACCATCCGTGTGTTTGGCCGTGATGCCGTGATTCATGACCAGCCCACCCTCACGCACGGCCTTGAAAAGAATCTCGCAGTATTCACGCAGGTTGGCGTGCCCCACGTGCTCAAACATACCGACGCTGACGATCTTGTCGAAGCGGCCATCCTGCGGCAGGTCGCGATAATCCATCAGTTGCAGATCGACTTTGTCTTGAAGGCCTTCAGCCTTGACGCGTTCACGGGCCAGCTTGAGTTGCTCTTTACTCAAGGTAATGCCGAACACCTTGACCCCGTATTCACGCGCCGCAAAACGCGCCAACCCGCCCCAACCACACCCCACGTCCAATAAATAGTCGCCCGGTTTGAGGCGTAGCTTGCGGCACAACAAGCGAAATTTGGCCTGTTGCGCTTCATCAAGGGACTCCTCGCCCGTTTCAAAATAGCCACAGGAGTAAGCCATGTCGCGATCGAGCCACAGCTGGTAGAAGTCGTTGGACAGGTCGTAGTGGTAAGAAATGGACGCTGCATCAGTCGCCTTGTCGTGGTGAAGACGCTGGGGCCTGGTGTCCTCGTCGTCTACCAGCGCCTGACTCAACTCATCGCACACGCGAACCACTTCACTGATGGAGCCTTCCAGTTCGAGTCGACCCTCGACAAAGGCGCTGCCCAGCAGGTCAAGACTGGGATGAGTGAACTCTGCCACCAGCGTAGGATCCTTAACCACAATGGTGACGCTGGGCGTGGGGCCCAAATTGAACTCGTGTCCGTCCCAAAGCTTAAGGCGTAACGGAAGTTGAAGTTTCTGCAAGGCCGGTGGAAGTTGCGCGAGCATCTGTATTCCTCCTTCATTTCAGACATGAAAATTATAGGGTAGACGAATAACAGCAACTGTCAGCACCGCCAGCCCAAAGGCCTCTTCAAGCAGGTGAAACATTATTTAAGAAGCGCGACTGCGTGGTCTCACAGGTACCCGAACGGCCGAGTACCGCCTGCACCCGCCCGCCCTAAAGAACGTTCCTCAATCAGGCAAATGCCTGAGCGGGAGGGCCGCTGGCGCTTTAACGGTTTGAATCGCAAAGTTGCTACGAATATCACTGACGCCTGGCAGCTTCAGCAAAACACCCGTTAAAAAACGCTCATAACCGCGCAGGTCCGGCACCGCCACCTGTAATAGAAAGTCGGACTCGCCGGACACCAAAAATGCCGAAATCACTTCGGGCAGCGCGGTGACCGCTACTCGAAAGGCCTGCGCTTCATCTTCGTGATGACGCTCTACTTTGATACCGACAAATACCGTGAGCCCAAGGCCCACCTCATCGCGATCCAGATTGGCTTGATACCCGCGAATCACACCCGCCTCTTCCAGCAAGCGGACGCGACGTAAACAGGGCGATGGCGATAAGCCAATTTCATTGGCCAGTTCCACATTGCTCAGGCGCCCGTCGCGTTGCAAAGCATCGAGAATCCGGCGATCAAAGGCATCCAGTTTTAGTGTTGGCATATTCGAATTCATTTTGTCATTAGATAAGCGGGTTATGCCAAGACTAGCCTTTTTAGAGGCGCAATACGCAACCACCTGCTTCGCCCTTCCCCCCTAAAATCGTGGCTCATCTGCCCACAAGGTTGCTCGCCATGTTGATGTACCTGATTGCGTTGGCTGTTGTGTATTTGCTGCCTGGCCCGGACATGATTCTGCTTCTGCAAACCGGTTCCCGGCATGGGCGTGCGTTAGCCCTCAGCACGGCTTTGGGGCTGGGCATCGCACGGGCGTGCCATGTGGTGTTGGCCGCAGTCGGGCTGGCGGCGCTGTTCAAAACGGCCCCCTGGACCTTTGATGGTGTGCGCTTGGCCGGCGCGGCCTACTTGCTGTGGTTGGGTGTACTCATGCTCAAGCCCAGCGCATTCCAACAATTGCAACTGGCCACAGGTGATACGCACGCGCCGACGCTCACTTGGGCGTGCGCATTCAGGCGTGGGTTGTTGACCAACTTGCTCAACCCCAAGGCGCTGCTGTTTTGCTCCGTGTTACTGCCGCAATTTATCAACAACGAAGCCGGTGCGGTGGGCACGCAGTTTTTGAGCCTGGGCGTGGTGTTGGTCGCAGTCGGCCTGATGTTCGACAGTGCCTATGCGATGGCAGGTGCCTGGCTGGGTCGGCTGCTGAACAGCAGTCCCCGCGCGCAACGCGTGCAGCAGTGGTTATTTGGCAGTGTGTTGATTGGCTTTGCCTTACGACTCGCATTCGTTCAACAGGCCTGAGCCCTGCTGAACGATCAGTACGCGCGAAGCTGCCGTTAAAAGAATTAGGCCGTACCGCCCTTTCGGCCTGAAGCCGGGCGGCTGAAAAGGCGGCCGAAGCCCGAGAGATGGCAACGTAACAGGCACATGAAACCAACGCCCCACGTGGCCTCAATACAACAAAAGAGCTAGCGGCGCAGGGTTTCGAGCACCACCTGCAACGGATGACGCAGGTGTTGATCTGCAAAGCGCTTGACCTGACTGCGGCACGAGTACCCCGTCGCCAAGGCTTCAGTGCCTGTGTGCAAGTGCCCGGCCCAGGATTGATCGAAGATGACTCGCGAGGTTTCCTGGTTGCGCGCTTCGTGACCATAGGTGCCCGACATACCGCAACACCCCGTTGCCTGAGTCTCAAGCTTGAGCCCCACGCGCGCGAAGACTTGTTCCCATTGCCGAGTACTGGCCGGCACGTTGGTCTTTTCGGTGCAGTGCGCCAGCAGCCGAAACGCCTGGGGTGGCGTGACGTCACTGACCTGAACGGGCAGAACATCCAGCAGCCACTCCTGCGGCAGCTCAACCGATGGGCATTGCGCCAGCCCCGGCACTTTCTGGTATTCCTGGCGATACACCAGGGTCATGGCCGGGTCCAGCCCCACTAACCGCACGCCGCAATCGCTGAGTGCTTGCAGTTGCCGGGCATTACGGATAGCCGCCTTGTTGAACACGGCTAAAAAGCCCTGAACATGCAGAGGCTTGCCGTTGGCGCTGTAAGGCGCAAGAAAAACCCGATAGCCCAACTGGGTGACCAACTCGATGAAATCGGCCAGCAACGGGGTTTCGAAGTAGCGAGTGAACGCGTCCTGTACCAGCACAAGGCTGCACTCACGCTGGGCCGATGTCAGGCGGCGCAGGTTGTCAGGGGTGGCAACGCCGACACGGCAGCGCTTGAGCGTGGCCTGGAAATCAAATCGGCTGATCAGCGGGCTGTCCACCATGCCAACTTGTTTGACCAACACATTTTTTATCAGCGTCGAGCCCATCAACCCGTTGTACAGCCCCGGCAATCGCGCCAGGTAAGGAATGCTGAACTCCAACGAGCCAATCAGGTAATCACGCATCGGGCGCAAGTACCGGCCGTGGTACAACTCTAGAAAACGCGAACGAAACTCCGGCACGTTGACCTTGATCGGGCATTGCCCCGCGCAAGACTTGCACGCCAGGCAGCCGGCCATAGCGTCATAGACCTCGTGGGAAAAGTCCTGCTCACCACGGCGTTGTGCCCAGCTGTTGCGCGCGCGCCGGGCCAGGCCTTTGAGCCAGCCCACCGGGCGTTGCGCAGCCTCCAGCACATCAACATTGACCGCGCCTTGCAGCCGTAGCCATTCGCGGATCAGCGAAGCGCGCCCCTTGGGTGAGTGCTGGCGCTGCCGGGTGGCTTTCCAGGAGGGGCACATGGCGTCATTGGGGTCGAAGTTGTAGCAGGCACCATTACCGTTGCAATGCACCGCACTGGCGAAGCTTTGCCAGACACGTTCATCGATCTGCCGGTCAACGTCGCCACGCATCGTCACTTCATCGATCTTCAGCAACGCCTCATGGCTGTCGAGCGGCGTGCAAATCTTGCCAGGGTTGAGTTGGTTGTACGGGTCAAACGCGCTTTTAAGGGCCTGTAACGAGGGATAAAGCTCACCGAAAAACGCCGGCGCGTACTCGGAGCGCACGCCTTTGCCGTGTTCCCCCCAGAGCAAACCACCGTAACGCTGGGTCAATTTCGCCACACCGTCGGAAATCGGCCGCACCAGGGCGGCCTGAGCCGGGTCCTTCATATCCAGCGCCGGGCGCACATGCAGCACGCCCGCATCGACGTGGCCAAACATGCCGTATTGCAGGCCATAGCTATCGAGCAACGCCCGAAACTCCGCGATGTAATCCGCCAATTGCTCAGGGGGCACCGCCGTGTCTTCAACAAACGGTTGCGGCCGCACTTCGCCCTGAACATTGCCCAGCAACCCCACCGAGCGCTTGCGCATGGTGTACACACGGGTCACGGCTTCCTGACCTTCGGCCAAGGTATGGCCCAGACGCTCGACCGCCTTGTCGCGCTGCAAGTGTTCGACGAAGGCCTCCACCCGAGCGTTGACGTCGGCCGGGTCATCGCCACAGAACTCGACCAGGTTGATGCCCAGCGTCGGCCGCTCGGGGGTCTCCGGGAAGTACGACGACACGCTGTGCCAGACAATGTCTTTCATCGCCAGCAGCAGGACCTTGGAGTCCACCGTTTCGATCGATAGCGGCTTGAGCTCGAGCAGCGCACGGGCGTCGCGCAGCGCGTCCATAAAGCTGGCGTAACGCACATTCACCAGCACCGTGTACTTGGGAATCGGCAGCACGTTCAGTTTGGCTTCGACCACAAAACCCAGCGACCCTTCGGCACCGCACAGCACGCTATTGAGGTTGAAACGACCGTGTTCATCACGCAAGTGCGCCAGGTCATACCCCGTGAGGCAGCGGTTGAGCTTGGGAAAACAGGCCTCTATCAGATCCGCTTTTTCGGCATTGATCTGGCGCGCCATCCGGTACACCCCACCGATGCGATCGTGTCGTGCACATTGGCGCGCCAGCTCTTCGTCACTGATAGGCCCGGTGTGCAACGGTTCACCGCCGAGCAGCACGCTGTGTAACTCAAGGACGTGGTCGCGGGTCTTGCCATAGGTGCAACTGCCCTGGCCACTGGCATCGGTATTGATCATGCCGCCGACAGTGGCGCGGTTGGACGTCGACAATTCCGGCGCGAAAAACAGCCCATGGGCCTTGAGCGCAGCATTGAGCTGATCCTTCACCACACCGGCCTGCACGCGCACCCAACGCTCTTGCGCGTTGATTTCAAGAATCGTATTCATGTGCCGTGACAAGTCGACAACGATACCGTCGGTCAACGACTGACCATTGGTGCCGGTCCCTCCCCCACGTGGCGTTAGTTTGATATCACGGAACGCGGGGGCGGCCATCAATGTGGCAACACGTACAACGTCGTCTGTATCCAGCGGGAAGACCGCAGCCTGTGGCAAGCGCTGATAAATGGAGTTGTCCGTGGCCAGCACCGTGCGGCTGGCGTAGTCGGCACTGATCTGGCCACGAAAGCCACTCTCGCGCAAAGACGCCAGGAAAACCTGGTAAGGGGTGGCGGTCACGGTCGGCAGTAGCTGGGCGATCATCGCAGGGATGCCTCTTATCATCGGAATGTGAAGAAAGCGATCCGGGGAAACTTGCCAGCGTCGCATAAATGCTCCAGCCTCTTGTGCCGAGCAATACCAATGTTCGCGATATCAAGCGCCGTTCACAAACGGAAAAAATGTTCGCTATTGATGACTTTTCTGAATGAATTACCGCCACCTGACGCCCTCCATGTCCTTGCTGCTGGCTTTTGAAGCTGCCGCACGCCATGAAAGCTATACCCGCGCGGCCCAGGAACTGTCGTTGACCCAAAGTGCGGTCAGCCGTCAGGTACAGGCGCTGGAACAACAATTGGGTTTGTCGCTGTTCCGCCGCGAAGGGCGCCAGGTGCAACTGACTGATGTAGGGCGCTTGTATCAACGCGAGATGAGCGAAGCCCTGGGGCGCATTCGCAGTGCCACCTTGCAGGCGCTTGCCTACCAGTCCGGCAGCGGCACCCTGCGCCTAGCCACCCTGCCGACATTTGGCTCCAAATGGCTATTACCGCGCCTGCATCACTTCTACACCGCCAACCCGGGCATCCTGGTGCACATACATTCACGTATTGAAGCTATCGATTTCGAAACCAGCCAAATCGACGCAGCCATCGGCGTCGGTAGCCATGACCTGCCGGGCCTTATCAGCCAGCGCCTGCACACCGAACAACTGGTGGTGATAGCCAGCCCCTCCATCGCCAATGAGGTCGAACCGTTAACCCCCCAACAAATCAGCGAACACGTGCTGCTCACTGTGGCCAACAACCCGCATGCCTGGGGTGAATGGTTTTCCCACCACCGCCTGCCCCATCGAACAATGCGCCTTGGGCCCAGTTTTGAACTGACTTCGCATTTGATCCAGGCGGTCCGTGCAGGCATCGGCATCGGTTTGGTGCCGCAGATTCTGGTGGAAGATGAGTTACACAAGGGCGAACTCATCAGCCACGGCGAAAGCTTCGCCAGCCAACGCAGTTACTGCCTGATCTACCCCCCGCGCAATGAAGCGCTGCCCTCTTTACGGGCGTTCAGGCAGTGGCTGCTGGCGCAAATCTGATTCGTTTCAGTTCTCAGACTGGGCACCATTGGTCTGCACATCCCCACTCGCCCCTTCATTAAATAAGTGCCTGATTCCGATACCCCGTGCCAGCAGACGACAGACGCTCTGAACGGGTTTTCTTACTCTCCTCTTAAGCCAACGCTCAATGCTGAACGTCGGCTTAAACCCGCCTTGCCACCGCACATCCCGCAGTGGGCTCTAGCCAAGCGCGCCTGGGATGGGTTCAAAGAGAATAAGAATAATGAATCCAGGTATCACTTCATCAATCAATCAGTTACTCACTGCCGTCACCACGGGACAACAGCGCGTTCCGGGCGTAGTTGCCGCAATCACCGGGCGAGACGGTTTGCTTTACGAAGGGGCTTACGGGCAGCGAACGCTCGGTCAAGCGGATGCAATGACGACTGACAGTGTTTTCGCGATGTTCTCCACGACTAAAGCGATAACTGCCACGGCAGTGCTTCAATTGGCCGAGGACGGCCTTCTGGACCTCGATGCACCCGCCAAAAACTATGTGCCGATGATTGGCGAGTTGGAAGTACTGGAAGGGTTTGAGAGCGACGGCACCCCACGGCTTCGCGCCCCCAAAAAACACATCACCACCCGGATGCTTCTGCTTCATACGGCAGGCCTGGGTTATGAGTTCTTTAACGAACATTACAACAGGCTGCTTCTGGAAGGCCGCCAGCCCAGCATCATCAGCGGGTCGCTGGCGGCCCTTAAAACGCCCTTGCTGTTTGAGCCGGGCGAGCAGTGGGAATACGGCTCCAACATCGATTGGGCCGGCCTGGTGGTCGAGGCCATTACCGGTCAACGCTTGGGTGACGTGATGCAACAGCGCATTTTTGAGCCTCTGGGCATGACGGATACCGCTTTTAGCCTGAACGCCTCAATGCTCCAGCGACGGGCTGGTATGCACCTGCGTGGGGAAGATGGCTCGCTTAGCCCCGTTGAAGGCTGTAGTGGTCAACTAATCCCGGACACGACGTTAAGTTTTTTCTCGGCCTGAGCCGGCGTTAGCCCGCCATTAAATTGATGAGGCCGTATCCAGTTGTAGCGATGCATCAAATAATGACTGATGT
>Ga0308167_1000454_pt1 | contig 71939 bp, 66 predicted proteins | sample PhyCR1_2_FD_202138 | JGI IMG/M metagenome (GOLD analysis project Ga0308167, IMG submission 202138) | Phyllosphere microbial communities from UC Gill Tract Community Farm, Albany, California, United States - DLSLRC.R1 | ecosystem: Host-associated > Plants > Phyllosphere > Unclassified | place... | reverse complement strand
ATTCAAACCTCGTCAGAATTTGCAGGATTCAACACGTAATATGCCCGTTCCTTGCAAATCCCTCAACCCTGATACAGCATCAAAGCCTTACGTCACGCGGCTCTACCAATTGTTCAGGGCCGACTACGTAAAAAGATAAGTCCTTCAGGGCCGTCGCAGTTACGTGAACACGCTATGCGGCACCACTCATCCCGGCGGCTGTGCAATGATTAATACGGCGTGCACAGGACTTAAATTTGCGCTTTATAAACTGTGCCTATCAAAAAAACGGACCTATAAGTTTCTCAACTTATGGGTCCGTTTTTCTCAGCTTATGGGTCTAGCTACACCTCACTCAAACATCAATATTTCCCGCTCTCAGCGCATTGCTTTCAATAAACGCGCGTCTTGGTTCAACTTCATCGCCCATCAGGGTATTAAAAATCCCGTCTGCCGCAATCGCATCTTCGATTTGCACTCGGAGCAACCGTCGCACTGCCGGGTCCATGGTTGTCTCCCAGAGCTGCTCGGGGTTCATCTCACCCAGGCCCTTATAACGCTGGATCGCCACATTCCGTTCCGCATCGGCCAGCAGCCATTTCATGGCGCTCTTGAAGTCGGTCACGGCTTGATTACGTTCACCACGCGCGATCAGCGCGCCTTCACCAATCAGCCCCTTGAACGTCTCGGCCGTCGACACAAGTTGCCGGAAGTCCGCTGTAGCAAGGAACTCACCATCGATCACGGAGACTTTGATATTCCCGTGATGCCGACGCGAAACCCGAAGTGACCACGACTCACGCACATCATCGTGCATTGTCGTCACGCTGATCTCAGGCTTCAACGGCGTAGCAGTAATGGCAGCCTGCAGCGCGGCGGCGCTCGCGTCGGCTTTTTCCTTGCTATCCAGGTTGATCTCGACGCCATCCATGATGGCTTCGAGGGCGGACGCATCAACATGCCGACGCACCCGGTCGATGACCGCTTCCGACAGCAAATAGCTCCGCGCCAGTTCCCCCAGTGCATCGCCCGTGATCGGTTCCGCGCCTTCGTGCGTTGTCAGCCCAGCACCATTGAGCGCGAGCTTCAACTTGTACTGCCGCAGTTCCGATTCATCCTTGAGATACCGCTCTTCCTTGCCGTGCTTGATTTTCAACAGCGGCGGTTGCGCGATATACACATACCCCTTCTCGATCAGGTCCGGCAACTGACGATAAAACAGCGTCAGCAACAGCGTCCGAATATGCGCGCCGTCCACGTCCGCATCGGTCATGATGATGATGCGGTGATAGCGGAGTTTCTCGACGTTGTAATCGTCCTTGCCGATCCCGCAACCTAGCGCGGTGATCAACGTGACGATCTGTTCCGAGGAAAGTAGCTTGTCATAGCGTGCTTTTTCAACGTTCAGCACTTTCCCGCGCAACGGCAGAATCGCCTGGAATTTCCGATCCCGGCCTTGCTTGGCCGAGCCGCCTGCGGAGTCACCCTCCACCAGGTAGACCTCGGACTTGGCCGGATCTTTTTCCTGGCAGTCGGCCAGCTTACCGGGCAGCCCCACGCCGTCGAGCACGCTCTTCCGGCGCGTCATTTCACGCGCTTTCCGCGCCGCATCGCGCGCGCGCGCCGCATCGATAATCTTCGAGACGATGATCTTCGCGTCGTTAGGCGTTTCAAGCAGGTAGTCTTCGAGTGCCTTCGCCACCACTTCTTCCACCGGCGCGCGCACTTCCGAGGACACCAGCTTGTCCTTCGTCTGCGATGAGAACTTCGGCTCGGGCACTTTCACCGACAACACGCAGGACAAACCTTCGCGCATATCGTCGCCCGACGTTTCGATCTTGGCTTTTTTCGCCGCATCGGTTTCAACGATGTACTTGTTCAGCACGCGCGTCATTGCCGCGCGCAGGCCGGTCAAGTGGGTACCGCCATCGCGCTGCGGAATGTTATTCGTAAAGCACAACACATTCTCGTTGAAGCTGTCGTTCCATTGCATCGACACTTCGACGGTGACGTTATCCTTCTCGCCAACCGCGTGGAAAATCGTCGGATGCAGGACTTGCTTGGCGCGATTGATGTATTCAACAAAGCCTTTCACGCCACCGGCAAACGCGTAATCGTCTTCCTTGCCGGAGCGCTTGTCCTGCAGGCGGATACGCACGCCATTGTTCAGGAACGACAGCTCACGAATGCGCTTCGACAAAATGTCGTAGTGGAAATCGACGTTACCAAAGATATCCTCGTCCGCCATGAAGTGGACTTCGGTGCCGTTATGCTCGGCATCGCCCACCACCGGAATCGGTGACACTTCCACGCCATCACGCGTTTCCAGCGTCCGGTTGATGACCACGCCGCGATTGAATTCCAGGAAATGCTTCTTGCCGTCACGCCGCACGGTCAAACGTAACCACTTCGACAGCGCGTTTACGCAAGACACCCCCACACCATGCAGACCGCCGGAGACTTTGTAACTGTTCTGATCGAACTTGCCGCCTGCGTGCAGCTCGGTCATCACGATTTCAGCGGCGCTGCGCTTCGGTTCGTGCTTGTCGTCCATCTTGAGACCGGTCGGGATACCCCGGCCGTTATCCACGACGGAGATCGAGTTGTCCGGATGGATCGTGACCAGGATATCGTCGCAATGGCCGGCGAGAGCCTCGTCGATCGAGTTGTCCAGCACTTCGAAGACCAGATGGTGCAAGCCGGTGCCGTCGGACGTATCGCCGATATACATGCCAGGGCGCTTGCGCACCGCTTCCAGTCCTTCGAGGATCTGGATCGACGAGGCGCCGTATGCATTGTCGGCTTCCGGTACTTGCGGTTTCTGCTGTTCAGTCATGTTCTATTCCGGTTCTGCTCGACGGTGCAAGGCAATTGCCCTGCCCATCTATAGGACGCTGCGATCGGCAAACGGAGCGCAACGGATGCGGCACGCTGCCAGTGCCGCCCTGCTCATCTTCTTGTCCCGCAAACAGCGCTTCTCGCGCCAGGAAGGAAACACAAGCCAGGTGTTTTCCTGGAAAGTGCTACCGCGGCAAGCCATCCCACTCCAGTCGAATCCGCTCGGATATTCGCGTGGGAGGGGAGGTCGCGCCGTGGTGGCGCCTTTCCGGTGCGTCGAGGGAATCATTCCGCGCTGTCCCGCGGGCAACGTGCTTGTCGCGAGGCTTTACCGCGGCCAATGACCGGCCGGGAAAAAAGGCGCGAGCAGGACACCAGCGGTCCCTACCTCGTTGAGCCTCCCGGCCACGCACCAGCGGACGTCAGATGCGCATTGGCATCACCACGTACTTGAAGTCATCGTTCTCGGGGATGGTGATCAACGCGCTCGAGTTCGAATCGCCCAGGCCGATGTTCAGCATGTCGGCCTTCGTATTCGCGAGCACATCCAAGAGGTAGGTAACATTGAAGCCGATATCGATCGCGTCGCCGTCATACGCAATCTCCAGCTCTTCGCTGGCTTCTTCCTGGTCGGCATTGCTGGACTTGATGCCCAGCACGCCCGGCTTTACCTCCCAACGCACGCCCTTGAACTTGTCCGTGGTCAGGATGGCGGCACGCTGCAGCGAACGCTGCAATTCGTCGCGACCAATCAGGAAGAGATTCTTCTGCGCTTTCGGGATCACGCGCTGGAAATCCGGGAACTTGCCCTCGACCAACTTCGAGATCAATTCCACCGGGCCGAACGAGAACTTGATCTGCGAGCCGCCTAACGCGATCTCGACCGGCTCATCGATATCTTCCAGCAGCCGTTGCAGCTCCAGAACCGTCTTGCGCGGCACGATGACGTCCTGCTTCGGGAAATCGCCTTCGATCGTCGTCGAGCAATAAGCCAAACGGTGGCCATCGGTCGCCACCGCCATCAGCTTGCTGCCTTCGACAACGAACAGCATCCCGTTCAAGTAGTAACGGATATCCTGCTGCGCCATTGCAAAATGCACAGCCGACAGCAACTGGCGCATCGCACGCTGCGGCACCTTGAAAGTCGCGCCGAATTCCTCGACCTTCGCCAGCGTCGGAAACTCGTCCGCCGCCAGCATCTGCAAGCCGAAACGGCTCTTGCCGGACTTCACCACCAAGCGCTTGTCTTCCAGGGTCAGGCTGACGTCGCCGCCCGGCAGAGCGCGCAGGATGTCCAGCAGCTTGCGGGCGGCCACCGTGGTAGCGGCCTCGTCGGCACCGGCGGCGCAATCGGCCGACGTCGTGATCTGGACTTCGAGGTCAGTCGACAGGAAGGAAAGCGACGCACCCTGTTTCTTTATCAGCACGTTTGCGAGAATCGGCAGCGTGTGGCGCCGCTCGACGATACCGCATACCGTCTGCAGCGGTCGCAGCAGCGTATCCCGTTCAGTCTTGACCAATAGCATTCGACATCCTTCGTGTGTAGAGACAATCAACCACCGAGACCCATGGCAACACCGCGCCACGGCGGTTGACCGTTCAGGTCCGAATTGCGTATTGGAAGCGTTCTGGCCGGCGCTGCAACCCCCGGCGCAGGCCTGCACGCTTCTTTTACCGCAATACCGTATTGTGCCTCAAAATGGGCTGAAAAGCCTTATAAAACAGGAGATTCAATGGCCTAAACCACCATAATCAATGCGCGTTGCGCATGGCAACCTGATCGATCGCGCCCCGCGTGCGCCATGACCGCAGCAAATGCGCCGTGACAGCCGTGCGCACTCCCCCGAATGTCGGTTAGACACGTACGCGTTGCTTGTGCAATATGGGGGGAGAGGCTACCGGGCGGAAATGCCGATGCCGGGGCAAGCGTGAAGGCGGTGGGGAGTGCCGCCAACTGAGTCGGGCAGCGAAACACCCAACGGTTCAATGGCTTGGGTCAGCCCTTCAGGGTCTGCTCCAATACGTGCAGTTCGTGGTTTAACTGCGGGTCCTTGCTGCGTTCCTCGGCGATCTTTCGCACCGCGTGGAGCACGGTCGTATGGTCCCGTCCGCCGAACAATTCACCGATTTCCGGCAGGCTTTTCTGCGTGAGTTCCTTGGCCAGATACATCGCGATCTGGCGCGGCCGCGCAATGTTCGCGGGGCGCTTCTTCGAATACATGTCCGCTACTTTGATGCTGTAGAAGTCGGCGGTGGTTTTCTGGATGTTTTCGACCGAAATCTGGCGATTTTGGACCGTTAGAAGGTCTTTTAACGCTTCCTTGGTCAGCTCGATCGTGATTTCACGGCCATGGAATTTCGAATAGGCCAGGATCTTCCGCAGCGCGCCTTCCAACTCGCGGACGTTCGAGCGCAAATGCTTGGCGACGAAGAACGCGACATCTTCTGACACCGTCGCGCCTTCCGTCTGCGCCTTGCGCATCAGAATCGCCACGCGCATTTCCAGTTCCGGCGGCTCGATGGCCACCGTCAACCCGGAGTCGAAGCGGGATATCAGCCGATCATCGATGCCGGAAATTTCCTTCGGATAGGTATCGCTGGTGATGATGACCTGCGCACGGTTGGCCACCAGGGCCTCGAATGCGTAGAAAAATTCCTCTTGCGTCCGGGACTTGCCTGAGAAGAACTGGATATCATCGATCAGCAGCAGGTCGAGCGAATGGTAGTAACGCTTGAATTCGTCGAATGCCTTGCGCTGATAGGCCTTCACGACGTCGGACACGTACTGTTCCGCGTGAATGTAGCGAATCCGCGCCCCGGGGTTATCCACCAGCATCTGATTGCCGATCGCGTGGATCAAGTGGGTCTTACCCAGGCCCACGCCGCCGTACAGGAATAGCGGGTTGTACGAGATCCCGGGATTGTCCGCCACCTGAATAGCCGCGGCGCGAGCCAGCTGGTTCGCCTTACCCGTCACGAACGTTTCGAACGTCAGCGCGTTGTTCAGCTTCGATCGATCGACTTGCGGCGAGGCCTCGCTGCCGGCCGCCGGTGCGCGCCAGTTACGGCGGGCGGCAGCGGCTTCGGCGGCATCGAGGCTCGGTGCGTCCGGATCGGCGTCGGCGGATTCGGCACCCCGTTCTCCCGGCGGCGACGATAACACCTGCGAGGGTTGCACGCCCGTGGGCGCAGCCGGGGCCTGGTGGTGGCGGCTCATGCCCGGATGGGCCGCGGCCGTCGCCACGCCGCCCCCGTTACCCTGGTGGTCACCGCCGTTGCCATTGTTCAACGACTGACGCAATGGCATGCGCACGCCCGTGGGGGCGTTCGCAGGCATGGCGCCGCCGTTCGGCGAGCCCAGGACGAACTGCACCTCCACGGGCGTTTGCCAGAAGTCGCGGGCCATGTCGGAAATGCGGCCCGAGAACTGGCTCTTGACCCAGTCCAGCTTGAAACGGTTAGGCGCGGCGATACGCAACATCTTCGTCGATGCGTCGTAATCCACCGGCGCCAGCGGCCTGATCCAGGTCTGATACTGCTGGGGGGTCAGTTCGCGCTCGAGCTGCGCTGCGCATTGTTGCCAAAAATTGTTCATCGAAGGCTTCGGTCGACGACCGGCGCGAATGCGACGCCCCGTGATCCCGGTGGCGCTTCACGGGACAACAGGACGGGGCACGGCGCGAGGGACGCCAGACGGCGCCGCCCAGCCAGGGCCGGCAACGCCGCGATGTCAAAAGGATGCATTGCAAACGCCGCACCGCCGCACCTTTCAGGGGCGACGCGTGTCGGCGATTGTGTCTGGGATGGTGGATTTTACGCTAAACGAAAGCCGTGTGAGTGAGTAAAAGACCCTAGCGAGGGGACTTATCCACAATCTATCCACCGTGCATCGTATCATAAACGATTGACACCTTTGCAAAAAGCCGATCTAATAGCTGGTTCCGCAAAACCGATTCCCTGGTACTGTCGTTGCGGCGCGCGTTTTTCCGGCTGAATTCGAGCGGAAACGTCGTCCCGATGCACATGACCGCTGGTGTGCTGCGTCCGTCCTTCGGTCGTTCTTCGGTCGAAATCGAAGGCGTCTGGCCGGGCATGAAAGAGGCAGGATTGGGCGCGGCAACCTCTGTGATAACGAGATCGACATGAAACGTACATACCAACCTTCCGTGACGCGCCGTAAGCGCACCCATGGCTTCCGCGTTCGCATGAAGACCGTTGGCGGCCGCAAGGTCATCAACGCTCGCCGTGCGAAGGGTCGCAAGAAGCTCGCAGTTTAAGCGAGTGCACGGCGTGCCCTCGCAGCGTGAGGGCGATGCGCGCGGCCGGTCCGCCGGCGCGGCAGATGAAGCGGTCCGCGAGAGCAGTGCATGCTTTCCGCGGGCCGTTCGTCTATTAAAAGCCGATGAATTTGCCGCGCTGTTCAAGATGCGGCCCGTGCGCCGTTCCCCGCATTTCGTCGTCTATCTCCGCGCTCGCGAACCGCAGGCGCCGGGGAGATTCGGCGTGGTGTTGGGCAAGAAGTTCGCGCCGCGCGCGGTCACGCGCAATATGGTCCGTCGCGCGTTGCGCGAAACCTTCCGGCAACGCCGGCCGCAATTCGCGGGCTGGGACGTGCTGGTGCGGCTGGCCCAGCGTTTCGACAAGCAGCAATTTCCCGGTGCCGCGTCTCCGGTACTGAAACGGCTGTGCCGCGCCGAGGTACAGGCCTTGTTCGACGCGGTGATACAGCAAGCCGCGCGGCAACATGGCCGTGCTTCGTCCGGCAAGCCATCTTCGCGTGGCGCTGCGCCAACAGCAGCGGTCGCTTCGTCGGAGGCGCCGTCGCAGGGGTGAACACCGTGGTCGACGTGGATCGGGCAAATATCGGGATGCGGGGCGTTCGCCTGGTCGGAATCGGCGCGCGCTTTGTGTTGCTGGCACTGTTGCGCTTCTACAAGGTGGGCATCAGCCCGCTACTTGGCAGTCGGTGTCGATATTATCCGTCTTGCTCGGATTACGCCAAAGACGCAATCCAGTATCATGGCGCCGCACGCGGTACATATCTGGCATTTCGCCGGGTGTGCCGCTGTCATCCGTTTTCCGCGGGTGGCGTTGATCCGGTGCCGCCCGCATCCGGCCGGCGTGGGTGTCGCGATGCGGATGCCGACGCGGGCATCGTTCTCTCGCGGACGGACGACGCGGGCGATCGGTCCACGGACAAGTAAGATGTGCCGCGGCGCTGCCGCGGAAGACGTAGCGCAGGACTGCACGCCCGCGGCCGCGTGGCTGATATCGCGCCGGAAGGCGCGAACGAGTTGAGGGTTAGAGACCAGGCATGGATATAAAACGTACCATCTTGTGGGTGATCTTCGCCGTATCGGCGGTATTGCTCGTCGACAATTGGCAACGGTCGCAGGGTCATCCGTCGCTGTTCAACCCTGGTGCCTCGCAACAAGCCAGCACAACGGCCGCAGCCGGTAGCGGCGCGAGTGGGGCGAGCGGCGCGGCGAAGTCCGACGTGCCGAATGCCGGCGGTGTTGCCGTGGGTTCGCCCGCCGGTGCCGCGCCGGGCGCGCAGGCGGCCACGCAAGGCAAGAAGATCGCGTTCAAGACCGATCTCTATGACGGCGAAATCGACACCCTGGGCGGCACGTTGTCGTTGCTGAAGCTGGTCAAGGAAGGCGATGGCAAGCAGGCGGACCTGTATGTCACGCTGTTCGATCAGACGCCGGACCATACCTATCTGGCCCGTACCGGCCTGATTGGCGGCGACTTCCCGAACCACAATTCGATATATACGCTGGTGTCCCAAGGCAGCACCACGATGGGTGCCGACGGCAAGCTGCAATTGCGCTTTGCGTCGCCTGTCGTGGGCGGTGTGCGCTTGATCAAGACCTACACGTTCACACGTGGCAGCTATGTGATCAACGTCGACCAGCGTGTGGAAAACACCGGTAGCACGCCCGTGAGCCCGACGCTGTACATGGAACTGGTGCGTGACGACCAGGCGGTGGAGACGCCGCGTTTCTCGCATACCTTTATCGGACCGGCGGTCTACTCGTCGGAGCATCACTTCCAGAAGATCAGCTTCAGTGACATCGATAAGAACAAGGCTGATTTCACGCCGTCCGCCAACAATGGCTGGATTGCAATGGTGCAGCACTATTTCGCATCGGCCTGGATTCCGCCGGAAACGGCGCAGCGTGACATCTACGTCAACAAGTTCGACAACAAGCTTTACCGGGTAGGGGTGAAGTTGCCGATGGGCACGATCGCGCCGGGCGCGTCGAGCGATGTGGATTCGCGCCTGTTCGCCGGTCCGGAAGAAGAGCGGATGCTCGAGAACATCGCGCCGGGCCTGGATCTGGTCAAGGACTACGGCATGGTGACGATCATCGCCAAGCCCTTGTTCTGGCTGCTGGAAAAGATTCACTCCTTCGTGGGTAACTGGGGCTGGTCGATCATCCTGCTGACGCTGTTGATCAAGGCCGTGTTCTTCCCACTGTCGGCCGCGAGCTACAAGTCGATGGCGCGAATGAAGGAAATCTCGCCGCGGATGACGCAACTGCGGGAGCGCTTCAAGGGCGATCCGCAGAAGCTGAATGCGGCGATGATGGAGATGTACAAGACCGAGAAGATCAACCCGGTGGGTGGCTGTCTGCCGGTGCTGATCCAGATTCCGGTGTTCATCTCGCTGTACTGGGTGCTGTTGTCGTCGGTGGAAATGCGTGGTGCGCCGTGGTTGGGCTGGATTCACGACTTGTCGCAGCCTGATCCGTGGTACATCTTGCCGGTATTGATGGCCGCGTCGATGTTCCTGCAAACGCGTCTGAACCCGACGCCGCCGGACCCGATGCAGGCGAAGATGATGATGTTCATGCCGCTGGCGTTCTCGGTCATGTTCTTCTTCTTCCCGTCGGGCCTGGTGCTGTACTACGTGGTCAACAACCTGTTGTCGATCACCCAGCAGTACTACATCACGCGGGTGATTGGTGGGCGTTCGAAGAACAAGGCCACCACGGTGAAAGCCACGCCTGTCGTGACGCGGGAAGCGGCAAATGACGCGAAGCCGGCGCCGAAGAAAGACTGATGGAGGCAGCAGGGCCGGCAGGGCGTCTTCTCCGATAGGGACGCCGGTGGCTGGTGCAGGGGCGGTGTGGTAAAACCGCCCGCCTGTGTGTCAAGAGCGGCGGGGGGCGAAAGCCATCCCGCCGTTTTTGCATTGTGCGCTGGCGCTCGGGGCCTGGGCTGATTAAGCTGAAGCGATTGCCGGTGGCTAGTTGAATGGAGCGAGATCGATATGCATGCATCTGATCGGGATCCGATCGTCGCCATCGCCACGGCTTCCGGGCGTGGCGGGATCGGGGTTGTCCGTGCGTCATTCGGCACGGGGGACGCCGCGGCGCTGGCGGCTCGTGCGGTGCTGGAGGCCGTATCCGGGCAAGTGCCCGCGCCACGGCATGCGGCGTATCTGCCATTTCTCGATGCGGCCGGTCAGGCGATCGATCGGGGTATCGTGCTGCATTTTCCCGCGCCGCATTCGTACACGGGAGATCATGTCGTCGAATGGCAGGGGCATGGCGGCCCGATCGTGATGCAATTGTTGTTGCAACGTGTGTTGGAGGCGGGGGCGGCGCATGGCATGCGGCTAGCCGAGCCGGGCGAATTCACGCGGCGGGCGTTTTTGAACGACAAGCTGGATCTGGCGCAGGCCGAGGCGGTGGCCGATTTGATCGAAGCATCCACCGAGGCGGCGGCACGATCGGCGGGACGTTCCTTGGAGGGGGTGTTCTCGCAGGCCATCCATACGCTGGTGGAAGACGTGATCACGTTGCGGATGCTGGTGGAGGCCACGCTGGATTTCCCCGAAGAGGAGATCGACTTTCTCGAGGCGGCCGATGCGCGTGGGAAGCTATCGGCGATCCGCGCAACGCTGCGGCGGATCCAGGCGGATGCGAAGCAGGGCGCGTTGCTCCGTGATGGATTGCAAGTGGTGCTGGCGGGGCAGCCGAACGTTGGCAAGTCGTCGCTGCTGAACGCTCTGGCGGGCGCGGAATTGGCGATTGTCACGCCGATCGCCGGTACGACACGGGACAAGGTGCAGCAGACCATCCAGATCGATGGGATTCCGCTGAACATCATCGATACCGCGGGCTTGCGCGAGACGCAAGATGAAGTCGAGCGCATCGGCATTGCGCGGTCCTGGGAGGAAATTGGGCGAGCGGATGTCGTGCTGCATTTGCTGGACGCGGCGCAGGCGATGGACGCCGAGGACCAGCGTATCGCGCAGCGCTTTCCAGTGAAGGTGCCCGTGATTCGGGTGTTGAATAAAACAGACTTGACTGCCACGCCCGCCGGCGCGCGCGTATTGGATGCCGGGATGGGCGCCGAGGGCAATGCGGTGGCGAGCGACCGGCAGGTGCGGGAGATTCGGCTGTCGGCCAAGCGCGGCGATGGTATCGATCTGCTGCGGCAGGCGCTGCTGACGGTGACCGGCGCGCAGGCGGGCGCGCAGAGCGTGTACATCGCGCGGGAACGCCATTTGATTGCGCTGCAGGCCGCATCGGCACATCTGGCGGAAGCGGCGGCGCATGCGGATTGCGCGTCGCAATCGCTTGATCTGTTCGCCGAGGAATTACGCCTTGCGCAAGAGCGCCTCAACGCCATTACCGGTGAATTCACCAGCGACGATCTGCTAGGGGTGATCTTCAGCCGGTTTTGTATCGGAAAATAAGGCGACGTCCATGGACATCCCCGGATGCCTCGGCAGGTGTTTGAAGGTCGTGCGGATAACGGAATGGGCGCTTTCTCGAGACGCCTGCCGTATCGACGTAATGATGATTTACATCGATTCCTCGCCCCGAAAGCAAACCTTCATTCAAACCCCGGGCGGGTTCCCTTAGAATAGCGTCTAAGGCGTACCAGGACTTCCCATGACATCCCGCATCAACATTCAAGCGTGCCTGCGTCGGGCGGCGTTGGTGAAAACCTTTGTCGTCGCGATGACGACCGTCACGACCGCGTTGCTCGCATTCGCCATCCCGACGGCCCATGCCGAGCCGATGGTCGCAAACAACTGTCCGGCAGTAGGCGATTTGTCCGCGCAGATGGCGGGCTGGCGCAATCGCGGCAAGACGCTCGCACAGGCGAAGGAACAGGTCGACAAGTACTACAGTGACCCGGCTGACCGTGAAATGCTGCACCGGGTTGTCGAGCGCGTCTACATGGACCCGCACAAACGCCTGGTGCCAGAGCAGGTTAGCGTGCAAATCACATCGGAATGCTTGACGCAGCAGACGCAACAAGCCCCGCCTGCCAGGCAGGGTGCGCAGCACGCGCCCACGCCGGCCGCGCAGCCCTGAGCGAATGCAAAAAAGCGCAGCCGTCCTCAAACGCCGTCACCTGGATCAATGACCGCGCTCGTAGAAACCCGGGACCTTGCCTTGCGCCTGCGCGACTACCCGGCGCTGCACGCTGGTGACGTCGTGCAGAGAACGGATCGGCTCGCGCTGGCCATCCACGCGGGCGACCATATTGCACTGCAAGGCCCGTCAGGGACGGGCAAGAGCGTTTTACTGCGGACGCTTGCGCTGTTGGACGCGCCGGTTAACGGGAGCGTTTTCTATCGCGGCCATCCCATTGCCGCGGCGGCGGTGCCGCGGTATCGCCGCGCGGTCGCCTATCTGCCGCAACGTCCCACGCTGTCCGGCGAAACGGTTCGCGATGCATTGCAATGGCCATACACATTTGCCGCGCATCGCGACCACCGGTACGACGAAGCCGCGGCGCTGGCATTGACCGCACAGGCTGGTAAGCCGGAAGCGTTCCTCGACAATCCCACGGCGACACTGTCCGGCGGTGAATCGCAGGTCGCGGCGTTGATACGCGCGGTGCTGCTCGACCCCGACGTGCTGCTGCTGGACGAGCCCACGGCCGCGCTTGATCCGGAAAGCGCATCGGTGGTCGAGGCGCTCGTCGCGCAATGGGCGAACGGGCAGGGACCAGCGAGCGTGACAAGCCCGGCGCACACGGCCGGTACGCGCGCAACCCCCGCTCGACTACCGCGCGCCTACGTCTGGATCAGCCACGATCCCGCGCAAGCGGCGCGTGTCGGCACCATGCGGTGGCACTTGGTCTCCTCTTGATCCGATCCATTTATCTATCGATGACCCCGAATCACGAGGCTTTCCGATGAACCACGCGGGCTATATCGCGTTGAATGGCTGGCAATTGACCGCAGCGGCGGCGCTGGTATTGATCAATGGCCTGCTGTCGTTCTTTCTGAAACTGGATCTGGGCAAATCCCTGCTGATCGCGTCGTTACGCGCCGTCGCGCAACTGCTGCTTATCGGCCTGGTGCTGGGCACGGTATTCCGATTCAGCCATTGGTATGCGGTTGTACCGGTGATGATGGTCATGACGGCCACTGCCGCGTTCGCCGCGAATGGACGCAGCAAGATCGCCTACCCGGGGCGGTTGATGGACAGTTTCGTCTCGGTTGCCGTGGGCGGCTGGCTGATTACGATGTTCAGCCTGACGTTGGTGATGCAGGTGCACCCGTGGTACGACCCGCGCTACGCGATACCTACCTTGGGCATGGTGCTGGGCACGACATTGACGGCGGTGGCATTGGGAATGGAGCGCGTTACCGATGCCTTCGCGAACGGGCGCCCGACCATCGAGGCGCAATTGGCAATGGGCGCCACGCGCTGGGAAGCGGCGGCGGAACCCATCCGGAAGGCGTTGACGGCGGCGATGATCCCGGTGATCAACCAGATGTCCGTCGTAGGCGTGGTCAGTTTGCCTGGGATGATGACCGGTCAAATTTTGGCGGGCGAGGCGCCGGGCAATGCCGTCCGGTATCAGATCGTCGTGATGTTCTCGATTGCGGCGGCATCGGCGATCGGTAGCGGGCTGGCGGTGTTTTTGGCTTATCGACGTCTTTTCAGTCGCGATCACCGCTTCCTGTTCGAACGCTTGCGTGCGACCAAGCCCAGGCGCAAAGCCGTGAAACGCGTCACGCCCCGCGCGATTTCCTGAGCGGTCCGTCGCCAAGACCCTTGTGCAGCGAAGCGCACAGCATGCCACCACCGATGGCGGCCAACCCGGCGAACAGGTAGATCGCGGCATAACCCAGATGCGTACTGATCAAGCCGGCAATCGGGCCAGTGATACAAAACGCCACATCGAGGAACACGGAATACGCCGAGAGCGCCGCCCCCCGGCTCGCGGGGGGTACGAGCGCCACGGCTTCCACCGCCAATGCCGGGAAGATCAACGAGAAGCCCATGCCCGCAAGACCGGCGCCGATCAAGGCAACGTGTGGCGACCACGCCAGCCAGACCAGCAACAGTCCTACGGCTTCCACGGCAAACGAGACAATGGCGACGCGAAAGCCGCCGTGTGTCTTGATCAGGTTGGAAAACAGCAGCCGGCTGCCGACGAACACGATGCCGAACACGCTCAGCGTCAGTTCCGCATGCGGCCAGCGTTGCGTGGCGTAGTACAGCGTGATGAACGTCGACAACGAGCCAAAGCCGGCCGAACCGAGCGCGAGCCCCATGCCGTGCGGCACCACCCGCGTGAAGACGCTGAAAAACGACATCCGCTCGCCCACGATCACCGCCGCATCCGGCGTACGTTGCGCGAGGAAATAACCACCTACCGCGACGGCCGTGATCAACACCCCTAGTGCCCAGAGGCCCGCCGCGCCATCCAGCAATACGCCTAGCGGCGCTCCCACGGCCAGCGCGCCATACGTTGCCACGCCGTTCCACGAGATCACCTTTGCGTTATTCGACTGCCCCACGCGACCAATGCCCCACAACGTCGCGCCGGTGGAGCCAAAGCTCTCGGCGGCGCCCAGTAGCAAGCGTCCGATCATCATCGCAATCAAGCTGTAGACGGGGAAGTGCGTGAGGCAAGCGGCCAGCAACAGCAGGGCGCCGCTCGCGGCACAGCCTGCCATGCCGATCTGGACAGTGCGACGGGCACCGATCGAGTCCACGACACGCCCTGCCGATGGACGCGTGATGAACGTGCCGATGTATTGAATACTGATCGCCAGACCGGCGATAACCGAGCTGAATGCCAGGTTGTTATGCACGAAGCCGGGAATCACGGCCATCGGCACACCGATCGAAAAATAGGTGATGAAGGTAAAAACAGTGCAGGAGAGAATTTGCAGCGTCAACGGCAGGCTGGACGACGGCGGAATAGCTGCTTTGGGCGTTTTCGACGCTTCCGGCGGGGTGCGCTCCTGCGCGGGAGAGGGATCGGGCATTGTCTTTCGGGAACGATACAAACGTCATACTTTTCAGGCGAGGGTCAATTATCCGCTCAAACCCAGGCCCACGAGTCCGATTCCATGAAAAGACCGTAGTTTTTTGTCAGGTTTTCCGCAGGTGGCATCGATTTCGAAGAGACCGCAGAACGGTCGGCTTCGGTTAAGCTTGTCACCGGCCGTGCGCCGGTAGTGCGCGGAGCATTTGAAGAAAAAGGAGTTGCATGACGGTGGCATCGATGATGGCCGCATTGCTTTCGTGTTTGACACTGGCAATTTGGGCGGTGCTGCGCTATGGGCGTGGCGGATTCTGGCAGGTCGCGTTGCCGCGCACCGGCGGTGCGATGCCGGAGGGGCGTGTTTGGCCGGATGTGGTGGCCATTGTCCCGGCACGTAACGAGGCGGACGTGATCGCCCAGGCGGTCCATTCCTTGCTGACGCAGGACTATCCGGGCGCGCTGCGCGTGGTGGTGATCGACGATCACAGCGACGACGGCACGGCCGAGGCGGCCCGCGCCGCGGCCGCCGCGCTGGGCGAGCAGGCGACGGCGCGACTGCGGATCGTAGGCGCGAGAACGCTGCCCAAAGGCTGGAGTGGCAAGGTGTGGGCACAGTCCGAGGGTATCGCGGCATCGGGCACGTTCGCACCGGGCGCGGAATGGTTCTGGCTGACGGACGCCGACATCGTGCATCCCCCCCATGGACTGCGCGACCTCGTCCTGCGTGGAGAACAGGGCAAGCGCGACATGGTTTCACTGATGGTACGGTTGCGCTGCAGCGCATTGCCGGAGCGGATGTTGATCCCGGCCTTCGTTTTCTTCTTCGCCAAGCTCTACCCGTTCCGGTGGATTGCCGACGATGCGAAGGCGACTGCCGGCGCGGCGGGAGGGTGTATTCTGCTGCGCCATGGCGCATTGACGCGCATTGGTGGACTGGCGGCGATCAAAGGCGCATTGATCGACGACTGTGCGTTGGCGGCCGCGGTCAAGCGCGGCGGCAGCGTACGGCTTGATCTGGCCGATGCCGCAGTGTCGATTCGCCCGTACGATGGCTGGAAAGACATCTGGAACATGATTGCGCGCACGGCGTACACCCAGTTGCACTATTCCCCGTGGTTGCTGATTGGTGCGACGTTGGGCATGGTGCTGACGTATCTCGCGCCGCCGTTACTGACGATAGTCGGTCTGCTGAGCGGCGCGCCCTGGGGGTTTGCCGGTCTGGCGGCGTGGGTGCTGATGACCCGCTGCTATATGCCGATGCTGCGGTACTACAAACAATCCCCGCTCTGGGCCGTGGCGCTGCCGGTGGTAGCGTGTTTTTATATGGCGGCCACGCTGGATTCCGGCTGGCGACATAGCGTGGGGCGGGGTGGTCACTGGAAGGGGCGGGCGCAGTCCAGTAACGTGACGGAATGATGCGGTAACGCATGGGACGCCATGCGGCGATAGAGCAAGCGAGGGCCGGCTGGAACGGCCCCTCGATACAACAAGAGGTCTTACGACGATGGCAATGATAAAGACGGGAAGGATGCCGGGTGCGGCGATGGTGCGAGCGGCCGCGACGACGATGCTGGCGGCGATGACGCTGGCGGGTCTGGGCGCATGCAGTTCCGGGCCTGCGCTATTCACCAGCGATGGCCGTCCGACGCAGCAGATCAGCTGCAATGGCGGCAGTTTCGTCGAATGCCAGCGCCGTGCGCAAGTGGCTTGTGGGGACGGCGGCTATGACACGTTAAGTCAACAAACCGGTCAGCAGAACACGATGGTCATCGCGTGCAAGCGAATCCAGCGCAGCTACTGATCAAGAGGGACGCGCCGGAACGCGGTTCGTGAAAGAGCGAAACGCGTCTCGCATGCGCGTAGCGTGCCGCTGCTATCCGAACAGGACGGGGGCGAGGCCTTTTCACGTTATCCGCCACGCAGGCGTTCGCGCCTGCGTGGGCATCTGCTTAGTGGGCGCTCAGGCAATCTTTCATGAATGCCTTGCGCGCATCGCCGGTCTTGCCTTTGGCATCGGCATTACAGCTCTTCATCTTGTCCTGCTGTGTCGGCTTGGGGGCGACCGAGGGCTTCGACGACAGGCAGCTCTTCATGAACGCCTTGCGCTGATCGCCTTTCATATTCCCGTCGGACGCTTGCTTGTTGCAGGTCGCCATTTTCGTTTGCTGCGCGTTTTGCGCCAAGGCCGCGGGGGCGGTGCTCGCCAGGCCGAGCGCAAGTCCCAGGCTCAGCGCGGTCATCGCCAACGTCTTGCGTGATCCGGTCCGACAGGGCGCGTTGGCACTGGACGAAAACAATGTGGCATTGCGTTGCAGTTTCATGCTGGTGCTCTCTCCAAGGGGAAATGGAATCGACATCCGACCCTTGCATGATACGCCCGCCCCCTATCTACCGAGTCGCCGGTATCGTGCTGCAATTCCTCATTGCGCAGACAGCCGCGAGGCGGTAACTCCGGGGAATATCCCTCCGCCGCGTGAAAGAGACTGCGAACGTTGCGAGATCGCCAGCAATGGATATTTGTCGTCTATAAATTCGCGTTTGCCCGGTGTCGTCTGCTACCATTTGCGTGACCGCTACGCTTGTTCGCGCCAGCGTCGGCACGTTGGAACACCGGGCGTGGCTTACCATGCTGGCTACTGCTGATTTGCAATTCCCATGTCTGTCGTCCATTCCCGCCAAGTTGTTTCGCCTTACCCGGCCAATGCGCGCCCGTGCGGCGTGCATGGCCGGCGGCGTGCGCGTGCGCATGGCCTGGCGACGGTCGTGGCGTCCTTGGCAAGTGTCGCCGGGTTGGCGGCATTGCTGACGGGGGCGGCAAGCGCGTTCGCCGCCGAGCCATTGCATGCCACCAGGACGCGTCATGCTGCAACGCACCATCACGCCGGTATGACAGCCGCGGAACGCACACATGCAAGCCGCACGGTGCATCGTCAGGCCGGCTCGCGTCAGGCGGCATCACCTGCCGCGGGACATGTGGTACGTGCCACCCGGGCCAATCACGCCGCCAAAGACGATGCCGCGCGCGCGTCCGTCTCGAAGGTGCCCTCGGGCACGCTGCCCGTTCAGGACGCGGTATCGGTCTGTATCGCCTCGCTGAATCGAGATATGCGTAATAACAAACGCTACGACCGGCTGATCCAGTTGGATCGCTATGTAATTCGCGCCCGGGTGCAGCACGAGGATGCGGTTTTCAGCGTGGTGCAGCCGGTGCCGGTGGATACCACGGTGATGATCAAGGGGTCCGCACGGGTTCGAGGTCACTGGCAGTGGCAGCCCGTCATCACCCGCTGCGGCCTGCATAACGGCAAGGTCGTGGCCACGTCGATCGAACCGCGCACGGCACCGGCGCCGCTGCCACCGGGCGAGGAACGTGAGCGCCGGCCAGGCGTCGATTATGTCGAGCGCTTCACGCCCATGCGTCACGCCTGATCGCTCCGGTGGCCCGCGCCGAAGCGCGGTTTGCGCGTTTCTCAACAGGCGTGATCCCGAAGTGTCGGTAGAATCCCCAGGTACCTGACCGTGAATCCGTCGTGCGGACCTTTGCGCTAGCGAGGCGGCACGACGGCACGTGTCATGCCGTCCAGGAGAGTCCGCCGCACGATGTTCCGTTCCTTGTTCCGCCCTTTCTCGTTTTTGCGGCAATGGCGTGCCGCGCGTCACGAGCGCCAGTTATTCGAATTGTTGTCCCATGCCGAGTGGGATGCGCCACTGGCTGTCCGAAATCAATGGCTGATCGATGTCGTGCGTTGGCTGCGTCGCACCTCGGTGCCAAAGAACCCGACTGGCGCGACGGGCCACGGCGAGGTTGGCGGCGCCGAGACCATGGCAGAACGGGCGGAGCGGGAAGAGATCACCGACACGTCGGCAACCGACACCAGCGACGACACGGTCCGCAGTTGGCCCCAGCATGTGCGGCTGCGCTTCCTGTTGCGCACGCTTGCCCAGCATCCGGACTGGCGCCGTAATGTCTCGCGTTTGCTCCGGGCGACGCTGGCGGAGGGCGACGCCATTTCGATGCTATGCGACACCGGGATGCCGACGCGTTCCGGCTTCTGGGGCGCGCTGACCGAGCGCATCGGTGCATCGTGGATTCCGCCGGCGCCAAACACCCGTGATCTGTCGGCGCTGGTCATTTTGATGTTCGGCGACGATCAGCCGGATCGTCAGGCGCGGCGAATGCGTAAAGCGGCCGCGCCAAGATTTTCTCGTACCTGGGGCTGGCGCGGCCGGTGGGGGCGACGCGACGATCCAACGCCCTCGCGGCTCGACGATGCGGCCTGGATCGACGCGCTGCCCGCTGAACTGCTGCAAGGCCTGTTCGCGTTGCTGCATGACCCGGACGCCGACGAAGTCGCGCGCGTTGCCTACGCCGATGCATTGCTGGCCGCGATGCACAACCTCTGCTACCAGATAGGCTCCACCGGCTTGTCTCCGGCGGTGCGCTCGCGGCTGAGTGAAGTCCGTATCCGGGCGCTGCCGTTCTATCAGCTCGGCCCGGTGATGCAGGCCGTGGAGGCCGCCGATGCCCATACGCGGGATAAGGAGCCGTTGGCCCCATCCGCCTCCGGGGAGGCATCGACGGTGACCGATCGCGGCGTTGAAGGCGACGCCAACGCCAACGCATCGTCGCGCGCCAACGGCATGGACGACACCCGCGCCGCGACCATTCATCTTGCCGCCGCGCAACACATCGCCGCGGCAACCGATGCGCGCCGATCGGCGCAGTCGACGTTGCTGCAGGAAGTGAACGTCCTTCGGGCGTTGCTTGACGATTGCCATGCGGCGATCACCGAGCTGTATGCACACCTGGATGCGAACGGCGTGAGCGTCGAGGTGGTCTATCAAGTCGAGCGCATGCGTGCACGTCTGGTACGCCTCGAGCGGCTGCTGGACGCCTGGCTTGCCGAAAATCCGCTTGCCGCACAGGCCAGCCTTTTCGCGGACCTCGTTCGGGCGGTACGTGCGCGTCAAAGCGTCGGCCACCTCATCCGCGTCAACTTTGCCTTGCTTGCCCGCAAGATGATCGAAAGTTGTGCGCAGACAGGGGATCATTACATCGCACGCGACCGCGCCGAGTATCGCAAGATGCTATGGATGGCGAGCGGCGGTGGCGCGCTGACGATGTTCACCGTTTATATCAAATTCTTTGTCACCGGCGCGCACTGGGCGCCGATGGTCGAAGGAACGCTGGCCGGTCTGAATTACGCGATCAGCTTCGTGCTGATGCACTTCCTGCATTTCACGCTGGCGACGAAACAACCGGCGATGACGGCGCCGGCGATTGCCGCACGGCTAGAGGATACGGGCACGCCGGAAGGCATGGACGCATTCGCGACCGACGTGATCGCGCTGATGCGCACCCAGGCCGCGGCCGTCTTTGGCAATCTGGCGCTGGTGTTTCCGCTGTGCCTGTTGGCGCAACTCGGCTGGGCGCATCTGACGCATGGTGGTCATTTGATTTCCCCCGCGAAAGCCGAAGCCACGTTGCGATCGTTTTCACTGCTGGGTCCCACGCCGATCTATGCGGCGATGACCGGGGTGCTGCTCTGGTTGTCGGGGCTGATCGCCGGTTGGGCCGAAAACTGGTTTGCCTTGCATCGCCTGGCGGATGTGCTGTACTACAACCGCCGCCTGCGGACCTTGACCGGTGAGCGCGGCGCCGCGCATATTGCGGGATTTTGGCGTCGTAATTTTTCCGGTATCGTCAGCAATCTGTCATTGGGCATGATGCTCGGTATCGTTCCGGCCGTCATGGGCGCGTTCGCGTTGCCGTTCGAAGTGCGTCACGTCACGCTTTCCACCGGTTCGATCGCCGCGGCGATTGGCGTGTTGGGGCCGAAGGTGTTGCATGACGCTGCCTTGTGGTGGGCCGTTGCCGGGACGGCGATCATGGCTGTTTTGAACGTGGCGGTCAGTTTCTTCCTCGCATTCCAGATGGCGTTGCGTTCGCGCACGAGTTTGCCCGTGGACAAGGTAGAAATTTACCGCGCAATACGGCGTCGGTTGGTGCGTCATCCCTGGTCATTGTTGTTTCCACCCGCAACGTGATGAATGATTGGAATGTGGGATGAATTGGCTGCATACGATGTTGTCGTCGTGATACGTCACCGCGGTGGTCGTAAAAATGGTAATTTGCTGAAAGATTGTTGGTGGCAACCACGTCCAGGGCGTGGCTGTATTCGTCTTGGCGGCATGCGAGGCGCTCTGGTTCATCAAACTGACAACAAGAATCGAGCATGGACCTGATTCACGCGATGCGTGTCTTCGCACGAGTGGCGGATGCGCAAAGCTTCACGCGCGCGGCGGAACAACTCGACGTATCGGTACCCGTGGTGACGCGAAGCATCGCCGCGCTGGAGCAGCATCTGGGCGTGCGGTTATTCCAGCGTACGACACGACGCGTTTCGCTTACCGATACCGGTCAATCGTATCTGGAAGGATGCCGGGCGGTCCTGATGCAGATCGAGGATATTGAGACGACGGTGGCGCGTACGTCGAGCGAAACGCGTGGCAGCCTGCGCGTGGCGGCCTCCACTGGTTTTGCACTGACACGTCTTGCGCCGGTATTCGCGGCATTCCAGCTTCGTTTTCCCAGCATTGCATTGCAAGTGTCGTTGATGGATCGGCCCGTCGATATCGTCGATGAAGGCTTCGATGTCGGCCTGGTCACGGACCATATGGTCAAATCCGAGACCTTGATCATGCGAGAGCTGGCAGCGCTGCCCCGTATTCCTGTCGCGTCGCCCGCCTACCTCAGCCGTGCCGGGACGCCGATTACGCCACAGGACCTGGAAGCGCACGCATTCCTGGCGCCAAGCAGCGATATGCGCAGCCATCAATGGACATTCGGGGATGGACAACAGCACTGGCGTGTGCACCTGACGCCCACGCTATCGGCTAATTCGAGCATGTTTTTACACGCGCTCACGCTCGAAGGAACGGGCTTTTCGATCTTGCCGCAAACGTTGGTCGAGCGCGATCTGCGCAGCGGTGCGTTACAGAGACTGCTGGCGCCGACGACCGTTGAAGATGGTGAAGTCTCGGTGTTCCTTGTCTATCCAAGTAGACGTTATATCAATCGCCGAGTGCGGACGTTCATTGATCACATCGCGGAAAGCTTCGGCGATACCCACGATACGTCGCGATTACACGGCGCGCTGCCCGATGAGGACGCAGACGATATCCAAGGCCAGCGTGAAACACACCGCTGATCGTCGCCACGGTTACTTCGCCGCCGCGGAGGCGACGTGCGGATCGTCGTCGAGCGACACGTCGCGGGCACCAAAACGTTGTGCCAGGACCGAGCAGATCATCAGTTGAATCTGGTGGAACAGCATCAACGGCAGCACGATCGTGCCTGCGCCGCCGGGCATGCCGGCAAACAGCACTTTGGCCATTGGCACGCCGGCCGCCAGGCTCTTCTTCGAGCCACAGAACATGATGGTGATCTGGTCCGGCTTTGAAAAGCCCAGCCTGCGGCCCGCGATTGTCGTCAGTCCCAGTGCGATGCCCAACAACACCAGATTGACCACGACCAGGCCAGCGATTGCCGACAATGGAATCTGGTGCCATAGCCCACCGATCACCGCCGCGCTGAATGCGCTATAGACAGTGAGGATAATCGAGCTGTTATCGACGATCTTCAGCATCCCACGATGCCGGCCGACCCACTCGCCAATCCACGTCCGGGCGATCTGACCCGCGGCGAAGGGCACCAGCAGTTGCAGGACAATGCTGCCGATCATATGCAGCGCATTGCCACCGCCGCCGTGCGTTTGCAGGATCAAGCCCGCCAGCAGCGGCGTGATGAAGATGCCCAGCACGCTCGACGCCGAGGCGGCACAGACCGCGGCAGGCACATTCCCTTTTGCAATCGATGTCAGTGCAATTGACGACTGCACCGTCGAGGGAAGCATGCATGTGTACATGACGCCAACGTATAACGCCGGTGTAACCAACGGGAGCAACACCGGCTTCAACACAATGGCGAGCAGCGGAAACACGATAAATGTGCTGCACAGGATCGACACATGCAGGCGCCAGTGCGTCAGCGCGGCAACCAGCGCTTCGCGCGACAGTTTCGCGCCGTGGAGGAAAAACAGGATGACAATCGCGAGCGTGGTCAGGTGGCTGAAGATCGGGGCGAAAATGCCGCGCGCCGGCAGGAAACTGGCAAGCGCAACCGTGCCGACGAGCGACAACGTGAAATTATCGGGAAGAAAGCGCGGGCGAGCCATGTCAAGTCTCAATGCGAGCGAATGAAAGCCGTATTGAAACGCGTGCCTACTAAAATGGCAAATTCATTTTTTGGCGCTATTCATGCGTTATTGATATGAATAATCGACTACGTATAAGGACTGTGCGTGGAAGACATGTGCATTGTCTGTGTTACACGAAGTTACAACCGGGCGGCCACGCTAACATCTTGCCCCTCGACAGTAATGGGGCTGCCGCTTACATTGAGGGCACGTGTCAGGGTCGGGTAACAGACCTTTCACGATTTTGGGTTATTGATATGCGAGTCATGTATTTTTAACGCGATGCCGCGCAATAAATCATTGTTTTGAAGTCGGCTTCATTTCCGCAGTTTGCTATGCCCACCGCACTTCGTCGCTCTAAATCGCTGCCGGCGTTACTCGCTGTGTTTGCCGTGCTCGTCGTCATTGCAACGATTGCCGCTGTGCTCATCAGTAATGTAATGCCGTCGCGTCATGCGCAAACGAGCAGTGATGGTACCGATGACATGACGTCGGGGGTCGGCCGGGTATCCCGCATCGCGGCGGTTACGCCGTTGTCACGTCCCGGTGCCTCGGGCGTGACAAAATCAGACACCCCCACCGACACCGATATCGGCGCTACACCCGGCGATACAGCTTCCAGCGCGTCGACACTATCCGCGTCCGGATCGGCGGCGACCACCGATGTGCTGCCTGCATCCGATGCCCAATCCGCCAATGCCGCGGGCATGCGGCATTCGCATTTGCGGGCGGCCATGCATCGTCCGGCGGTCGACTCCGACAGCATGCGCTCGGGCGGTACGTTGCGCGCGGATATTGCCCGTTACAATGCGGAGCGCCGTTCAGGTCACCGTCCGGGGGTATTGCATGCCGCGAGCGTACCGAACGTCCATTCGCTCTGGGACGAGATTCCCGGCCCGATGTCCGACGTGTATCGGAATTGACGTCTCGCCCGGCATGTGTGGGGCCGCCTAGCTTTTTATGCCCACCAATCGGTCAAGCGTTTCCCGATACTCCGTAGCCAGCCGGTTGACGAGCGTTTCCACTGGCGGCATATCGCCGATGGCGGCAACGCTCTGACCCGCGCCCCAGATATCCTTCCATGCCTTGCCTTGTTCGTTGTTGAGGCGCAGCGCCCCGGGTCTCCCCTGTACATCGTCAAGATCGATGCCACCGCGAATCAGACTGTCTTTTAAATAATTGCCTAGCACTCCGGTGACGCGATCGGTGTAGACGATGTCATCTGTCGACGCGGCGACGACCGCCTGCTTGTATGCCTCCGCGGCGTTCGCTTCCTGTGTCGCGATGAATCGCGTCCCCATATAAGCCATGTCCGCACCCAATGCCTGTGCCGCGACGATGGCGCCGCCGCTTGCAATCGCACCGGACAGGATGATGAATCCATCCGGATAGAATTGGCGGATCTCCGCCACCAACGCAAAAGGAGAGAGCCGGCCCGCATGTCCACCGGCACCGCTGGCGACGACGATCAGTCCGTCCACGCCCGCTTCCAGCGCTTTTTTTGCGTGCTTTGCGTGGATGACATCATGCAGCACGATACCGCCGTACCCGTGCACCTCATCAACCAGTTCCTTCGGTGGTGCGCCGAGGCTCGTGATCAGGATCTTTACCTTATGTGCGATGCAGACGGCTGCATCTTCCGCCTGCCGCTCATTTGAGCCGTGAATGATCAAGTTGACCGCATACGGCGCACATTTCTCGACGCCGGGATAGGGTTCCGTGGTCTCTTGTGCGATACGCTTGAGCCAGGCATCCAACTCGGGCTGTGGACGCGCGTTCAACGCGGGAAACGCGCCGACGATGCCGGCGCGGCATTGCGCTATGACGAGTTCCGGATAGCTGACGGTGAACATCGGCGCGGCGATGAGCGGTAGGCGTATGTGCTGCAACAGCGAGGGGATGGCCATGACGGCGCTCTCCGAGACCGATCGTGCGATGAGATTGCGGCGCCCGGCGTGTCCTTCACCGTCGCGTGCGACGCGGCAGTGGTGGTGCGTACCGAATCCATGAAATAGCACGATCGTGCGTTAATGGGCGTTCGCAGTATAGCCCGGCGGTCCGACCTTGTCGAAGAGGCGGCGCTCAAATGCGTTGCCTCGCGAATCATCGATCGATGGGAACTTTCCGGAGGATGCGCGGTCTTACAGATATCGCAAGACGCGATGACGCTGATCACGTCGATAATTACGCCGTTCTATTCAGAGCGGCTTTTTTTTTGCGCGCGGGGCATGGCATGCGTACTTTCGACGCAAGCCAGCAAGCCAAATACGCGACTACCTTATTACAACGACCCGGCGCTGGTGGCGACTTCGGCGGATCGCGGCTTGATGAGTACCTTCGCCGTTGCGCTCAGCACGGTCTGCTCGCGCTGGTTCGTGACCGTGCCTTCGAGTGTGGTGAGATCACCATTCAACTCGTTCTTCCAGAAGGCATCCACCACGGTCCAGGTCATCGTCAGCGTGTCGCCGGCAATGACGGGCCGATGCACCTTGATGGCGAAGTCCTGCAGCAGCGGTTGCGCGAATTTGGCGAAGTGTGCGGTCACCGTCGCCAGGAAATAGGCGGTGGGTTGCGAGCCCGACGCGAGGATGTTCGGGAAGCCGGCAGCCTTGGCGGCCGATTCGTCGTGATGCAGCGGATGCATGTCATCGACATGCTCCGCATAGAGGCGAATGTCTTGCGGCGCCAGACGCTGAACCTTCGAAAAAACGTCGCCGATCATGACAATGCGTGACATAAGAAGCGTACCTCACTCTGGGTGTCGGGGGGCAGGGTAACGGCAACGCGTGCTAAGCAAACCGGCATCCTTGATTTGCATTCTGCGCCGCCGATATCAAACTGGCCAACGAAAATTGACTAGGCGTTTCCCGTTTGACCCTATGCCTGAGGCAAGAACACGACAGTCATACCGTATGTCGATTCACATGCTTCCTCTTGCTGCAGCAAGCGCCGTGCACGGTGCTGGAAAATGGGCCGTAACGCGCAACACATGCGGCCGCAAGCGCATCTTGAGCGGGTGCTCGAACAGCCATGCAACAGGAATCGCCATATCGACTGGTGAGTGACTTTTTCGTCAACGGCGTTCTGCCAGGTCGATCACCGGCGCGTTCGTCCAACGAGCCAGCGTCGCGCCGTCTAGCTGGAACACGGCATGCGGGTGGCCTGCCGCGGCCCAAATTGTGTCCAGGGCCATCAAGTCGGCATCGATCAAGACCACCGGTTCGATGGCATGGCCGATTGGGCAGACGCCCCCGATGGCGTAGCCGGTCGCGTCGCGGACAAAGCGGGCGTCGGCGCGACCGATCGCGCCGACTTGCGCGGTGACTTTGCGCTCGTCCACGCGATTGATGCCGCTTGCGACAACCAACACGGGGCGGTCGTCTTCCAGACGTCGGAAGATGATCGATTTCGCGATATTGGCGACCTCGCAACCCAGGGCCTGCGCGGCTTCCGCCGAGGTGCGCCCGGTTTGCGGCAACATGACGACGGGATGGGGATGCGCAAACCTTGCCAGCAATGCGGCAACCCGTTGCGCCGATGGCGGCAACGACGGTATCTCGGTTGGTTCCGTCGATGTGGCCGATGCCGGACTGCCTGGTCGGGCCGGCATCGCTTCAGCGGCGGAACCGTGCGTCACCTCGAGTCCATTCTCTTCCAAGGCTGATTTTGCAAGCGGTTGTTGCGGCTCCGACGGTGCCTGCGCCTGGATACTGCTATCCGTCATATCCTCTCCTGCCGTGCTCTCTGCGTTCCATTCGATGTGACCTCATTGTAGGCCCAGCCGGACAGCGATGCAGTAACGTCAATATCGGCATGGGATTTGGCATCACGCCGCGGGCCGGCGCAACATCAATGATGTTCGGATCGTTCGTTGGGCGAATGCCAGACCACGGCGTCGTCGATGGCATAGAGCTGGCAGCGGGTTTCGCTGTTACGCTGGCAGTTATCAAGGGCAACGGCGATAGGGTCGTCGCCGCCTTCGGCCCACGACCACGCCCCGACTGACGAGATGGCGAATGCGCGGCTGGGATATCGCGTGAGAAATGTGCGATAGCCGTTGCGGCCTTCTTCGTCGAGATAGGGCACCGCATCGACATCATCGAGCGCCGCGAAATGGCTAGGCGCCGGCCGATGGACCGCCGGCGTTCGTTCGCAGACGGTATCGGGCATGCCGATACTGACCAGAAAACGGTCCACGGCCGGCCACCAGATCGCGACGCCGTCACGATCGCCCACTAGTCGATGGGCATTGTCCTTGTAGGCACCGAAGTCGACGAACGCCACTTGACCACCCGAGTCGCGATAGCCATCACGTAAGCGCCGTGCCAGGTCGATCGGCCAGTTCTGATCGTTATCGCCATAGAGCCAAAGGGAAGGCAACGGCGCGCGTGTGCCGAAGTGGGTGAAAGCGGCCACAAGCGATTGCTGCCAGCTATCGCACAGTGCTTGCCGCAATCCGCCCGAAAAGTTGATGAGTCCCCTTACGCCCGTGGCGGGATGCATGCCATACGCGATGGTGGCCAGGCCGCCTTGCGAGGCGCCTGCCACCAGCACGCGTGACGTGTCGGCATCTGGCTGGGTGTGCAGCCAGTCCACCGTGGCGGCCACATCCACGGCTTGCTGTTCGCCGATGCCGGTGATATCACATGGCGTTTCGGTGTAGGTGCCATCGGAACCGGCGAATCCTTCACGATTCGGCACGACCACCAGATAACCGCGCCGCACGAATTCGCGGGCGAAGGCCAACGGTCGCGCGCGTAGCTGTTCACGTGGGTCGATGGGTTCCTTGCCATGGTTGAATACGACGACCGGGAATGGGCCGCTGCCTTCCGGTTTGAAGACAGTCGTCTCGAGCGTCTTGCCGGTCGTACCTACCGGTACGCGGACAACGGTTTCGTTCATGCCGGGCGGCAGCAGCGGCAGGAGCGTCAGCGGTGTGTCACTCTCGGTGACCGCGCTGGGGACCGACTGCACGGCAGCCGGTGCCGACGCCGTATCGACGGTCGATGCGGACTGTGACGGAACCGGTGTGTGCGGCAACGATTGCCTTGGACGCGTCGCCATGCCGCTGGCGGGTCCACGCACTCCGGCGGCACTGCGTCCGCGCTCGAAACCACCCGGAACGGTGACCAGCGCGACGCGTTTCACCAAGACGGCCGCCGACGCGGGGCGTGATGGATGCGCTTGCGTGCCCGGCGGTGTGGGCGCTTCGGCGCGCGTAACTGCTGGCGCGGCCAGCAGCAACACGCCCAGCGCCGCACTGAACCAACGGCGCGTCACTCCTGTCCAGGCGGGAGACCCGCGAAATCGACGGACTCCGGATGGTCGCTACCCAGTCCACCGATGGTCTTGACGCAGGCGTCGTGGCGCGGCGCGATATCGGCGGGTGACGAAACCGTCATGCCCAGGTCCCGCAAGCGGCCATCATGGACGCCGTACGTCCAGCCATGCATCGTCAGCGGCTGGCCGCGCTGCCAGGCGTCGAGCACGATATTCGTATTGCAGACATGGACTACCTGTTCCATCGTGTTCAACTCGACCAGGCGTCGGTGGCGGGCCGCGCCGAGCGGCCATCGCTCCAGCAGGTCAGCATGCTTGTCGCGGACATCCTGAACGTGCCGCAGCCAGTTATCGGCCAGCCCGACCCGTGCGCCCGTCATCGCCGCGCGCACGCCTGAACAGCCGTAATGACCCACTACCACGATGTGCCGGATCTTCAACACATCCACCGCGAACTGGATCACGGACAAGCAATTCAGATCCGACGGCACCACGACATTCGCGATATTCCGGTGAACAAACACCTCGCCAGGCGGCAGGCCGATGATCTCATTGGCCGGTACACGCGAATCGGAGCAGCCAATCCACAGCAGTTCCGGCGACTGCTGGTCCGCCAGCCGGGCGAAGTATCCGGGGTCCGACGCGATCATGCGGTCGACCCACTCCCGGTTGTTCTCGAAGAGGTAGTTCAGTGTCGCCTCGGTGCCGCCATCCGCGTCGTCGCCCGGTGGGGTGCAGCAGGGCGGCATCCCGGGCGTGTCCGCCCCGGTGGCGGGGAGGGGCGGTGTGCCGGTATCGGCGTCGGAGCGGCGATAGGTCATGTTTTATCCCGTGCCGCACGGTCAATGGTCAATGGTCCAGGTACGGCGTGGTTAAATTGTAGCGCCATTGCCGGTGCTTGCCGATGAGCGCTGGAACGGTCCGAGATCCGATATGCCGGAGGGCCGCGGCAGGAGCCCAGGGAATGGATCGTCTACAATGCCACAGCAACCTCTCACTTTCCCGATGATGAAACCTAGCGAACGCGAACTCGATTACTGTTTCGGCGACACGTTGCCGCCGCCCGGCACCGCGTTCGAGGTGGCGCCGGGTGTGCATTGGGTGCGGATGCCCCTGCCTTTTGCGTTGGACCACATCAACCTGTGGGTCATCAACGACCCCTACAATCCAGGTGACGGCAACGCCGCGGCGGAAGGCGAGACCGATGCGGCGCCGGGTTGGACCATCATCGATGCCGGCATCGGCAGCGACATCACGCACGGGCATTGGGAAAGCGTCTTCGATGGTCTGTTGGACGGCAAGCCGGTGCATCGCGTGTTGTGCACCCATTTCCATCCGGATCATTTCGGCTCGGCGCACTGGTTGTGCGAGGGCGGTGCGCGGCACCGCTGGCAGGCCCGGCTGTGGATGACGGTGGGGGAATACGCCACCGGCCGCTTGCTGGCACAGACCAGCGCCAGCACCGGCAGTGGCGGTGTTGCCGCCGCGGAGCATATGCGCCGTCACGGTTTCGACGATAAGGTGGCGCTCGAACAGATCGCCCATCGCGCGGCCTATTACCCCACTTTGGTGCCGTCCGTGCCGCCGCGGTTCCGGCGGATGCGCGAGCATGACCAGATCATGATGCACGGCGTGACCTGGCGGGTCATCATCGGACAGGGACATTCGCCAGAGCATGCGGCGTTGTATAGCGACAAGCGCAATATCCTGATCGCCGGCGATATGGTGTTGCCCCGGATCTCGACCAATGTCTCGGTCTTCGATACGGAACCTGAAGGCGATCCGTTGGGCGACTTTCTGACGTCGCTGGGCCGCTACGACGATCTGCCCGCCGATGTGCTGGTCCTGCCATCGCACGGCAAGCCGTTCCGTGGGTTGCATCCGCGCCTGCGGCAATTGCGTGAGCATCACAGCGCGCGGCTTGGCGAGGTGATCGAGGCTTGTTCGCATGCGCCGCGCAGCGCCGCCGATATCGTGCCGATCATGTTCCCGCGCGCGTTGGATACGCACCAGATGACGTTTGCGCTGGGTGAGGCACTGGCGCACCTGAACCATCTGTGGCTGCGCAACGCATTACGGCGCGAGGTTGGCGCGGACGACGTCTATCGGTTCACGACGCGCTGAAGCGATCTGGCGCCGATGCGGAGCGTCGGCGCCACCATCGATATCGATCAGTTCACGTTGACGGCGTCGAAGTGGACGCGGCCGAATGGACTGACCTGATAGCCGCTGACATCACTGCGCGTGATGGCGGACGCGACCGGATAACCCAGGGGAATCCACAACGCTTCATCGTGGATCTTCTTCTGCGCGTCGATATACAGCTTGGTGCGGGTCGCGACGTTATCGGTCGTTTTCGCATCGGCGATATCCTTCTCCAGCGCATCATTGCAATAGCGCGCGAAGTTGATGCCCGACTGCACCGAGGCGCAAGCGAACTGCGGTGTCAGGAAGTTGTCTGGATCGCCGTTGTCACCCGCCCACCCCATGAACAGCAGGTCGTGCTGGCCTTGTTTGGCGTCGCGGATCAGTTCACCCCATTCCACTATCTTGACCTCGGCTTTTACGCCGATTTTCGCGAGATCGGCCTGCAGCAGCTCCGCGCCCACCTTGGGGTTCGGGTTCAGCACGCTGCCGGTCGGGCGCGTCCAGATCGTTGTGGAGAAGCCGTTCGGGTAGCCTGCTTCGGCGAGCAATTGCTTGGCCTTCGCGACATCATGCGGATAGGCCTTCAGTTGCTTGTCATAGCTCCAGGTGTTCGGCGGATAGGGATTGACGGCTGGCGTGGCCATATCGTCGAATACCGTCTTCAGGTACGTCGATCGGTCGAACGCCATGTTCAGCGCCTGGCGCACCTTCGGGTTGTCGAGCGGTTTGTGCTGCGTGTTCAACGCGACAAAGGCGGTCATGAATGCCGGGGTTTGCACGACCTTGAGCGCATGATCTTTCGCGGCATCCTGGACGTCCTGCGGCTTCGGCGACAGGGCAATCTGACACTCGCCGGCCTTGACCTTCTGCACGCGCACCGCGGCATCCGGCGTGATCGAATAGATCAGGCGATCGACTTTCGGTTTCGTGCCCCAGTACGCCTTGTTCACGTCGTAGCGGATCACGGCGTCCTTCGTGTAGCTGCGCAATTGGAACGGGCCCGTGCCTACCGGCTTTTCGTTCATCTGCGCGGTCTGGTTCGCCTTCAGCAACTGGTCCGCGTACTCGGCCGAGTAGATCGATGCGAAGCCCATCGTCAGCACCGACAGGAACACGGCGTTCGGCTGCGTCAGTGTGAAGCGCACCGTATGCGCGTCCACCTTGTCAACCGACTTGACCAGCTTTTCAAGGCCCATCGAGTGCGCATGCGGGAAGCCGCTGGCGCCGGCAACCTTGTGCCAGGGATTGCTGTCGTCGAGCATCCGGCTGAAGGTGAAGACGACGTCGTCGGCATAGAATGCGCGCGTCGGCTTGAACCAGTCGGTGGTCTGGAACGCCACGTTCGGACGCAAATGGAAGGTGTAGGTCAGACCATCCGGGCTGACGGTCCAGCTGCTCGCAAGCGCCGGCACCACCTTGTGCTGGCTTTCATCGTATTTGACCAGGCCGTCGAAGACCACGTCCGCCGACGCGTTCGTCGTGGTCAAGGCATTGAATTGGACGACATCGAAACCATCGGGACTGGCTTCCGTACAAACGGTCAACGGTTTCGCCGATGCCACACCGGGGAGGATCAGCGCGGCTGCCAATAACGCGGCGGGCGCGGCGCACGAGAAAAGACGCATACAGACTCCAGAGCGATTGATAAACGTAATGGTGCCGGACAAGGTGTTCTTGGCCCTCGCGCGGCGCATCGCGCATTGGCGCGTCACGCGCAGGGGGCACTCTCGGACGTTTATTGTCTTACGATTTTATAACCGCCGTGAAAGATTATCTCTTTCGGTCTTATTTCCTCCAGATGGATTAGCGCGGTACCCGGGGCTTGTGGGGGGCGCGTGCGAACGCCGCATCGTAGAGCCAGCGAGGCAGGATATGCAGCACCATCGCCACCAGCCGCATGGGCCAGGGCAGGACGGTGAACCGGCGTTTTTTCAGGATCGCGTCCACCGCGCCGCGAGCAAAGGCGTCCGGTGCCATCAGGAAAGGCATCGGATAAGGATTGCCATCGGTCATCGGCGTGCGAATATATCCTGGCGCAATGGTCACCACCGCCACGCCCGCACGCCGGCATTCCACGCGTAGGCTTTCGAGATAGCGCAGCGCCGCCGCTTTCGAGGCGCTGTATGCGCCCGCGCCCGGCAGGCCGCGCACCCCGGCCACGCTGGCGATGCCGACCAGCGTTCCGCTGCGCGCCAGGCGCATCGGGCTGACGAAAGGCTCGAACGTCGCCACCATGCCGAGATAGTTGACGGCCATCACCCGCGCAAAGGCGTCGAGGTCGCCCATGCCGGTCACCGATCCTTGGCTGATGCCGGCATTGGCGATAACGATGTCCGGCAGACCGAAGCGGGTGGTGAAGTCTTCGGCGGCGTCTCGTAGCGCCTCGGTATCGGTCACGTCGAGCACATACGGCACCACTTGTACGTGCGGATGCGTGTGCGCGAATTCGTCCAGGAGGTCGGCACGGCGCGCAACGAGCGCCAGGACGGTCCGGTCGGGCACTGCGGCATGCGTCGCGCCGGTGGCGTCGGGCGAACGGGTGGACTGCGCCGCGCGCTGTGCGCCTTCGTCGGGGGCAAGGGGGGATGCGTATTCTGACGCCGATCCGTCGTGCGAGGCGGCGTTGGACGGAGAAACAGGGGGGTGGTGGCGCGCCCGGCGAGCGAATTCCTCGGCCAGCGCCCATCCCAACCCGCTCGAAGCACCGGTGAGGAAGACTTTCATATAGGGAGCAGCGGATCAATAATACGATCCGCCTAGCTTACCCTTGTTCGAGCGGGTGAAACGCGGAACCGCATGGAACGATGTGCGTCCGTCGGAAGACGCCGCCCGACAGACCATGCCCGCGGTTGTTGTTTACATCTTCTTGGCGCGAATTTGCGCATCAAGCCAGTCCATGACCTTGATCGTGCCGTCCAGGCTTTGCGTCTGCGCCGGCGAGGTCACATATTTCCCCTGGATCACGACAGTCGGGACCCCTTCTATCTGGTAGCTGTTCATCATGTCGGTGTCACGCTTCAACGCCGATTGCACCGAGAACGAGTTGTACGTTGCCAGATACTTTTTCGGGTCCACGCCCTGCGTCGCGAGGAACTTTGCTTGCGCGTCAGGCGTCAGCAGGTAGTCCTTCTTGACATGGATTTCCTCGAAAACCTTCGGCGTCAACGTCGACTCGAGGCCCATCGCCACCAGTGCGTGGTACATCAGCGAGTGCGGCTTGAACTGGTCGTTGAATGCCACCGGGATGCGATGGAACACGACGTCATCGCCCTTCGCCTTGGCCCATTTCTCGATGAACGGTTCGAACGCGAAGCAATGCGGACAACCGTACCAGAAAAATTCGATGACTTCGATCTTGCCCGCAGGCGCATCCACGGGCTGTGCTTTCGACAGTACCGAGTAATCCTTGTTCAGCACCGGCGCATCCGGCGACGCATGCGCGGCATTGGCGATCAGTCCAATGGACAGAAACAACGCGCCAAGAAGTCTTTTCATCTGAGTCCAGTTCCAAATTGATCAAGGGAAGGGCGAACACCGCCGGCAATCCAGGCTGAGCGGTTCCTGCAACGTCGCAGAGTATAGTCAGGCACGCTTAAACGTGCCTGAAACGACGCGTTTGCGTCTGTCACTGCTGGCTGAAGCGGAACACCGTGGTGTCAAAGCCTTGGTTCGTCAACGCGCGGCGCACCTTGTTCGCCTGATCCAGCGTGGAGAACGGACCCACGCGCACGCGGTAGTACGTCGTCGAGCCGCTGACGCCCTTCGATACGGTGGCTTCCTGGCCCAGCATCGCCAGGTTGGCGCGCTGCTGTTGCGCCGCATCGGCGGTACGGTAAGCGCCTACCTGCAGCATATAGCCGGTGTTCGATTGCCCTGGTGTCTCGGGCGTTGCCGGGGCCGCGGGTTGCTGCGCGACCGCTGGTTGCGAGGGCGCGGCGGGCTGGGCCGGCGTATTCGGCTTCGGCGGCTCGCTCCCCCATACGGTAGGCGATTGTTGCGCTGGCGCTGGCCCGGCCGGTGTCGACGACGGTGCCGGTGCGTTTGGCATCTCGACGATTTTCGGCTCGTCCAATAAACCCGTCGAGGGGTTCGCCGGTTGGCCCGGCGCCGTGTTCGGCGGGGTAGGTTGCGCCGCGGATGGGGGCAGCGCCGGGCTGGTGGCGCTGGCACCGGCTGCCGGCTGGTTTTTGGCCACGAACGGGGTGGGTGAACGTGTAATGTACAGTGCGACCACCACGGCGATCGCCAGCCCGACGATGAGTCCGAGTATCACGCCCAGAAGGGTGCCGCCATGCTGCTTGGTCGTCTTTGCGGGCGACCGACGTTGCTTGCTTGCCATCTGATATCCCTACAGTGTTGATCCAGCGGTGCGGGCAGTCGTGCACGCCTCGCGCGCGGACTGCCCGCACCGCCCCTGTTCCTTACATCTTTTGCGGCGCCGACACGCCCAGCACCGCGAGCCCCTTCGCCAGTACCACACGCGTGGCTGCCAGCAAGGCAAGGCGCGCGTGCTTGACCGTCGTATCATCCACCAATACACGATCTGTGTTGTAGAACGAATGGAAATCGCCGGCCAGATCGCGCAGGTAGAACGCCAGCGCGTGCGGCGCCAGATCCGCCGCGGCCCGGCTCAGCATATCCGGATATTCGGCGAGCCGTTGCAGCAGGTCCTTGGCGCGGTCGCTGTTCAACGGCGCCAGATCAGCCGGCGACAGAGAGGAAAGCGTGGTCACATCGCCTCCCGATTCGGTCCACGTGGTCAGGATCGAGCTGATCCGGGCGTGCGCGTACTGCACGTAATACACCGGATTCTCGTCATTCTGCTTCAGCGCGAGATCCACGTCGAACACGAATTCGGTATCCGCCTTCCGCGAAATCAGAAAGAACCGTACCGCATCGCGGCCCCGGCGGATCACCTCCTGGTCCGCCGTGATGCCCGCGCTGCCTTTGTCGGCATCGACGCCGACGCCACCCGACCATTCGATCAGGTCGCGCACGGTCACATAGCTGCCGGCCCGCTTCGAGATCTTCACTTCCTGGCCGTTGCGCATCACGGTGACCATCTTGTGCAGCACATAGTCGGGATAGCCTTCAGGAATGCCGATCGCCAGCGCCTGCAGGCCCGCTCGCACGCGGGCGATGGTGCCGTGATGGTCGGAGCCCTGGATGTTGATGACCTTCGTGAAGCCGCGCTCCCACTTCGCCTCGTGATAGGCGACATCGGGCAGGAAATAGGTGTACGTGCCGTCGGTCTTGCGCATCACGCGATCTTTGTCGTCGCCGTAGTCGGTCGTGCGCAGCCAGAGGGCGTCGCCTTCCTCGAACGTCTTGCCGCTGTCGACCAGACGCTTTACCGTACGGTCCACGCGGCCATCGGCATAGAGCGACGACTCCAGGTAGTAGCAATTGAACGACACGCCAAACGCCTGCAGGTCGATATCCTGCTCATGCCGCAGGTAAGCCACGGCAAACCGACGAATGGACTCCAGATCCTCGATGTCACCGGCGCCTTCTACCGGGTCGCCATCCTTCGCGGACACTGTTGCACGCGCTACGTAGTCCCGCGCGATGTCGCCGATATAGTCGCCGTTATAGGCCGACGCCGGCCATTGCGCATCACCCGGCTTCAGTCCTCGTGCGCGTGCCTGCACTGAAAGCGCCAGCGTCTGAATCTGCACGCCGGCATCGTTGTAGTAAAACTCGCGCCAGACGTCCCAGCCTTGCGTCTGCATCAAGTTCGCAAGCGCATCCCCGAGGGCGGCCTGTCGGCCATGGCCGACATGCAACGGTCCCGTGGGATTGGCCGAGACAAACTCGAGCAGGACACGCTCCCCGTTATGGGTGTCGCTGTGGCCGAAGGTCTCCGGCGATTGCAGGACTGCGTTCACCACCGCGTGCCGCGCGCCGTCGGCCAGCCGGAAATTGATGAAGCCGGGACCAGCCACCTCGGCGCTGGCCAGCAGCTTCTCGGCCCGCGGGTCGGCCATGACGGCGGCGACGATGCGCTCCGCCAACTGGCGCGGATTGGCGCGCAACGGCTTGGCGATCTGCATGGCGACATTGCAGGCGATATCGCCGTGCGCGGCCGCTTTGGGTCGTTCCAGGACGATTGCCGGGGCGTGAAACGCGGGCACTGTCGTGGCGGCGTCGTGCGCGGCCGACGCGGCATCGCCACCGACGGTCGCGGTCGCTTGCGACAGCATGTTTTGAAGCAAAAGTGAATGTTCGGGCAGCATTGTTGGAGTCCTGTGAAGCCGGGTAGCGTGGGCTGTTGGCGACGATTCCATTACGAAATATAACGACGGTCGGCGATGAGGTCCGACTACGTGGGCGCAATGTTTACGTAACGATTACGGCAAAGACAGCGCGCGGTTGCGAGATTTTAGCAGGTGCTATGATGGGCTCCAGGCGCTTCCTGTTCTGGGATGCCGGGGGCGGGATCGGCCGTGGCGTGGTGAGTCATGGTTCGCGAACGGGGAAGCGGTAGTGTAGAAAAGAAAAAACGAAGGAGAGGACTCATGTTGATAGCTTTCAAATCCCCTGCGGCGCCGGAATTGTTGATGACGGAAGATCTGGCGCATTACCTGGTCGGCCTGTTGGGCAAGACCTTGGGCGTGCGGGGTGTCATCCACCACGACGAGATGTCCAGCGCCATCTCTCGCCTGGAATCGGCCATCGCGGTCGACAAGGCAAAGCATGCGGCGCATGAGTCGCACTACGCCACGGCGAGCGGCGATCCGTTGCATCACGATGCCGTCCATCTGGCACAGCGCGCGTTTCCGTTGCTTGACATGATGCGGCTGGCGCACAAGAAAAACGCCGACGTGCTCTGGGGGGTATGACGTGCCGCATTCGCCTGGCGGTCAAGGGTGAACGCGCACCGCGCGAGAGGGGATCGCCAGCAGTGGCAAAACGTGCCACGCGGTGATGCCAGCGATGAAAAAAGCGGCCTTCGGGCCGCTTTTTTCATGCGGCTTAGTGCAGCAGCGGTGCCAGCGCCCGTCGCGCGTCAGCATCGGATATCCCCATCCGCGCCGCGAAGTCCGCCACCTGATCCTCGCCAATCTTGCCAACGGAGAAATACGTACTTTCCGGATGCGCCAGATAAAAGCCCGACACGCTGGCCGCGGGCAGCATTGCCAGCGATTCGGTCAGGCTCATGCCCACGTCTGCGCACTGCATGACGCGGAACATGTCGCGCTTCACCAAGTGATCCGGGCAGGCCGGATAGCCCGGTGCCGGACGTATGCCTTCGTACTTCTCACGGATCAAGTCGTCGTTGGTCAGCGTTTCCTCCCGCGCATAGCCCCACAATTCCTTGCGCACGCGCTCGTGTAAATGCTCGGCGAAGGCTTCGGCCAAACGATCCGCGAGGGCCTTCAGCATGATCGCGCTGTAGTCATCATGGCTCGCTTCGAATGCCTTCTCGCGCGTTTCCACACCCAGTCCGGCGGTGACCGCGAACATGCCGATATAGTCGCCCTTGCCGCTGTCCTTCGGTGCGATGAAGTCGGCGAGGCAGCGATTGGGTCGTCGCACGCCATCCACGACCGGGCGCTCCGACTGCTGCCGCAACCCACGCCATGTCAGGGCAACCTCGGTGCGGGACTCATCGGTATAGATCTCGATATCGTCGTCGTTGACAACGTTTGCCGGCAGCAGCATCAATGTACCGCTGGCGGTCAACCAGCGATTCTGGATGACCTTCGTCAGCATCGCGCGCCCGTCGGCCATCACTTTGCGGGCGGCGTCGCCAACGACGTCGTCATCGAGAATCGCCGGGTAGGGGCCGGCCAGGTCCCAGGTCTGGAAGAACGGGCCCCAGTCGATATAATCGGCGAGCTTTGACAGATCGTAATTCTTGAACACCCGGCGACCGATGAAACTCGGCGCTTTCGGCGTGAACCCCGACCAGTCCAGCTTGAGCCGATTGTCACGCGCTTGCGCCAGCGTCACCATCGGCGTGGCCTTGCGGTTCGCATGCTGCTGGCGCACACGCTCATAATCGGTTCGCAAGTTTTCAATATAGGCTTTGGCGCCTTCATCGGACAGCAGGCTCGATGCCACCGATACCGACCGCGAGGCATCCGGTACGTAGACGACCGGGCCTTCGTAATGAGGTGCGATCTTGACGGCGGTATGCACACGCGACGTTGTCGCGCCGCCGATCAGCAGCGGGATTTGCTTGTCCTTGAAATAGTCGTCGCGCTGCATTTCGGCCGCCACATACGCCATTTCCTCGAGGCTCGGGGTGATCAATCCGGACAGGCCGATGATGTCCGCGCCTTCGTCCTTGGCTTTTTTCAGGATCTCGGCGCACGCGACCATCACGCCCATATTGACCACTTCGAAGTTATTGCACTGGAGCACGACGGATACGATGTTCTTGCCGATATCGTGGACGTCACCCTTCACCGTCGCAATGACGATCTTGCCCTTCGCGCGCACATCCGCGCCACTCGCGGCCATCCGTGCCTTTTCCTCTTCGATGTAAGGAATCAGGTGTGCCACCGCCTGTTTCATCACACGCGCGGATTTCACCACCTGCGGCAGGAACATCTTGCCGGCGCCGAACAGGTCGCCGACGACATTCATGCCGTCCATCAAGGGGCCTTCGATGACCTGGATCGGGCGCCCGCCCGCATCGGCGATCTGCTGCCGCGCCTCCTCGGTGTCGTCGACGATGAAAGTGGTGATGCCCTGTACCAGCGCGTGCGCGAGCCGCTGTGCCACCGGCTGCTGCCGCCACGCGAGATTTTCTTCCTTCTTCGCCGCGCCACCGCCCTTGAAGCGGTCCGCGATTTCCAGCAGCCGCTCCGTTGCGTCGTCGCGCCGGTTCAGTACGACGTCTTCCACGCGCTCGCGCAGTTCCGGATCAAGGTTCTCGTAGACGCCCAACTGGCCGGCGTTGACAATGCCCATGTCCATGCCCGCGGCAATCGCGTGATACAGGAACACCGTGTGAATGGCCTCCCGCACCAGATCATTGCCACGGAACGAAAAGGACACGTTCGAGACCCCGCCGCTGATCTTTGCGTATGGCAGGTTCTGCTTGATCCAGCGCGTGGCTTCGATGAAGTCCACCGCGTAGTTGTTGTGCTCCTCGATACCGGTGGCCACCGCAAAGATATTCGGATCGAAGATGATGTCCTCGGGGTCGAACCCCGCTTCGTCCAGCAAGACACGGTAGCTGCGCGCGCAGATTTCGGTCTTGCGCGCGAACGTATCGGCCTGACCTTTCTCGTCGAACGCCATGACGACCGCGGCGGCGCCATAACGGCGCACCAGCCGGGCGTGATACAGGAACGCTTCCTTGCCTTCCTTCAGCGAGATCGAGTTGACGATCGGCTTGCCCTGCACGCATTGCAGCCCGGCTTCGATGACCTCCCATTTCGACGAGTCGATCATAATTGGCACCCGTGCGATATCGGGTTCCGATGCGATCAGATTCAGGAAGCGGACCATTGCCGCTTTCGAATCCAGCATCGCCTCGTCCATGTTGATATCGATGACCTGGGCGCCGTTCTCGACCTGCTGCCGTGCCACGGCGAGCGCTTCGTCGTATTGCTCGTTCAGGATCATCCGCGCGAAAGCACGAGAGCCGGTGACGTTGGTGCGCTCACCCACGTTGACAAACAAGGCGCCGGCGCCGATGTTGAAGGGTTCGAGGCCGGAGAGGCGCATCGGGCGAGCGATCGGCAAAGTGTCGGACATGCTGGAGCGGTCGGTCGTTGTATTGGGATCGGCGCGCGGCACGGACGCCGGCGCGGCAAGGTTATCTAGGGCGCGATGGCCTGTCAGGCGGCGTCTGCGTCGCTGTGATGGTACTGCGAAGGCCAACGGCGCGGCCCGACCGTGCTCAGTGCCTGCGCGATGGCGGCGATATGGTCGGGCGTCGTGCCGCAGCAGCCGCCCGCGATGTTGACCAGACCCGATGTCGCGAATTCCTTCACGAGCCGCGACGTCACGTCCGGGGTTTCGTCAAAACCGGTATCGCTCATCGGATTGGGCAGGCCCGCGTTCGGATAACAGGACACGCCGCAATCGCACAGTTTCGCCAGTTCGGCAATGTACGGCCGCATCAGCGTGGCGCCGAGTGCGCAATTCAACCCGAAGGTGAATGGACGCGCATGGCGCAGCGAATTCCAGAAGGCTTCCACGGTCTGGCCGGACAGGATACGGCCGGACGCATCGGTGACCGTGCCCGAGATCATGATCGGGAGGCGCTCGCCGGTGTCCTCGAATAACTGATCCAGCGCGAAGAGGGCCGCCTTGGCATTCAGCGTATCGAAGATGGTTTCCACCAGGAACAGGTCGGAGCCCCCTTCCAGCAGTGCCTTTGCCTGTTCGTAGTAAGACTCGCGCAGTCCATCGAATGAGACGTTGCGCGCGCCCGGATCATTGACGTCGGGGGAAATGCTCGCGGTCTTCGGTGTCGGGCCGATGGCACCGGCCACAAAACGCGGCTTGTCCGGTGTCGACGCCGCATCGCATGCTTCCCGGGCGAGCCGGGCAGATGCGACATTCATCTCGTACGCAAGCGCCTCCATCTTGTAGTCATCTTGCGCCACGCGGGTCGCACCGAATGTGTTCGTCTCGATGATATCGGCGCCGGCGGCCAGGTACTGGTCGTGGATCTCGCGGATGATATGCGGCTGCGTCAGTGACAGCAGCTCGTTGTTGCCCTTTACATCCTGCGCGATATCAGCGAAACGTGTACCCCGATAAGCTGCCTCGTCGAGCTTGTACCGCTGGATCATCGTCCCCATCGCGCCATCCAGTATCAGGATGCGCTTTTCCAACAACCCGGGCAGTTGCGCGCCGCGCGTGTAGGGGCGCATGGCCGGTTGGCCCGCGGCGGCGGGCGAGGACAGCGGGGGGGCGGAGGCGCTAGCCTGAGAAGACGTGGACATGACGAGAGCAGGATAAGGTCCGTGGTGCGGGCGATCCGGCGCGCAACCTGGCAGCGATGAGGACCGACACATTAACAAAGACACGATTCTAGCCGATCAAGGGCGTGGGGGGCGCAGCCGGCATGCACTGTCGATGCCCGGCGCGACGGCGGCCCGCATGCCGTTCCCGGTGGCGCGGCGTGTTGATAGAAAAAGGGGAAGGAGGCGGTGAAGTGCGTGGCTAGCCCCCTAGCCCCTGGGATGTCCCACCATCGTGATGAAGGAGGCGTGTGGTCAGTGCAGTATGACGGGGTGCAGCATCAGGCTGTCGAACTGTCCGAGAAAGTCGTCGACCTCCTCGAGTGATGGTTCTTGCGCGATAAGTCGTTGCACGTTTTCCCGGAACTGCATTGCCAGCACACCGTCGATGAACCATTCGCGCTGCAACTTCTTGTCGACTATCTCGTAACCGCCGGCCGTTAGGCGGGAGCTGCCCTCGGCGGCAAATTCAACGATGCAATAGTTCGGGCTGTTGTAGATCATTTGCATGGCGACACTCCAGTGAGTCCTGCTCCAGACGAACAGCCGATGTCGCGGACGCTCAGGCGTGGACCATGCGGGCCTGCCATGCCGGTGAAACATGTGGGAGAGGGGCAAATAGGCGCCGGACGATGGCACCGCTCCTACGGTAAAGCTCGGTATGGACAAGCTTTACATCGTCTGACGCCGCAATGGCGGGCATCGTCGCCGTCATTGTGCATCCGGTTCCAGATTGGCTGATTTCCCGTGGATCGTAAAGCGCGCATTTGCAGATGTGGCCTGCAACATGTTGTGTTCGCGCATCGCGTTCACCGGGAGCGGTGTCCAGCGATGGATTGAAGGTGGGGCGATATCTACGAAAAGCAACCTTGCTGTCGCAAGGGTCGTGCCAGTATAGCATCGTGGGCCGCTCACGGGCGGTCGATCACCCTGGACGTCGACGGATCAGCGGTGTACGCGCCATCGGATACCGCGTTATTGTCCGTCGCACTATCATCGGACGCGCCTGCCGGCGGCAGGCGGGCGTGGAACAGCAGTTCGATTTGTGTCCCATTTGGCTCGGTCTGCATGATCCGCACCGGAACCCAGTTCATAGACGGTGCCAGCCACACGTCGATCCGGCGCTTATCTCCTTCCTTGCGCGGCAGCCGCATGAAGTGCAATGTCGCCACGGGACGATTGCCGATCATGGTCTGGTCGGTGCCAATCGTCTGAATCGGCCAGATCTCGGCGCTGTCGCTGTCAATCACGTCGAATGCGCGCGTAACCCCAGGCTGGTAAAGCGAGGCATCGGCGCGCACCAGGCTCGCCAGTTGGAAGATCATGCTGAAGCGATCCTGCGCGCCGGCCGGGAGCGGTACATTATTTGGCGTCCGCGTGAACGCAACATGCGGACTACCGTCGTCGCGCACGAAGCGAGAGACCGATGTGCCGCGACGTCCACGTGTTTCGGTATACGTATCTGGCGCCAGACCGTAGTCATCGATATGGCCTTCGCTGCGATAACTGTAGGTGCCGATGAACGGCACCGGCATCGACACCAGTAGCGTGTAGTGATGCCCGTCCGTGCGCCAGTGCAATGTGCCGCTTTGATTCTGCGCGCCGTTGTAGAACGTGTCGTAGACCAGGTCGCAGGACGGCATCAACGCGAATCGCGTGCCCTGTTGCGCGGGACCAGGGGTGCCGGTGCCTGGGTCCGGGGCGGCCGTGCCTGTCGTCGACGTCGTGGACGCAGGGACTGGCGCTCCGCTGTCGACGTTGGTCACGCGTTCGTGTGTGTTGCCCACGGGCGCCTCATCGACGCTCGCGGCTGAAACGCCTGCCGCGAGGGCCAGTCGCGCGGCCGTGGCTTCGATGTCGTCGGCGGATCGTGGACGCCGGATATCGCTCGCACCGGCGACGGCCGACGCCGGTTTCGCCGGGGACGCCACGTCAAGATGATGCTTGCCCCGCCTTGGGGCTTGCGCGTCCGACGAGAGGGGCGCAGGGCGGCGAGGCGGCGGCATCGGCGGTGTCCGCACAGGCGGTGGAGGCGTCAGCAAAGGCTGGAATGTCCCGGCAGCATATGATTTCCGTGCGTTACCCGCTGCGGCATCCCGGGTCTCGTCCGGCGTGCCGAGTGGGTCACTGCGACCGTCTCGGGCAATGCGTGTGGGCTGCAGCAGTTCCACGATCGCGTGGGCTTTCGCGGCAGGTTCGAGGCCGTGCGTCTGGCCGAGCAGCCCGGCAAGTAACGCCACCATTACCGACAAATGCACGAACACGGCGGCGACGATGGCCACGATCATGCGCGCACGCCGTCGATGCACGCCGCGTTGGAGCGCCAGCCAGGCAGCGAGGGCGTGATAGTTTCCGACGGCGGACGAGACCGTCTGGCGGGGGGGGGACGAGGAAGGAGAGCGGGCATCGCGCATGGCCGCATTGTCGCGCATTGTCTCGTCCAATGTGTAATGCGACTCGCCTGTCCAAAGGACTCACGTAAAATGGCGCTCCGCCTGCCTTACTTTTTCTGGTTACCGATGAAGCTCGCCACATTGAAGGATGGCACCCGCGATGGTCAATTGATCGTCGTGTCCCGCGATTTGCAGTCCGCCGCGGTTGCCGATGCGATTGCGCCGACATTGCAGCGGGTGCTGGAAGACTGGCATTTCTATGCTCCCCAGTTGCGCACGCTGTACGAATCGTTGAATAGCGGGCGAGTGCGTCGGGCGTTCAAATTCGATGCGACGGCCTGCATGGCGCCGTTACCGCGCGCCTGGCGATGCATCGACGCGACGCATCCGATCGAGGGGAATGCGACCACCGGTGAATGGTTCGCTGCTCGTCGGGCCGACGCGCTGGTCGGCGCGCGCGACGACATCCTGGTCGCGGACGATGCACGACAACTCGCTTTACGCGCAGGCTTGGCCGCTTATCTCGGCGATATCGCGCCTGGCGCCTCACCGATGGAGGCGGTCTCGGCGGTCCGTTTACTGACGCTGTTCGCATCGTTCCAGGCATCGCCATCCGTCTCGGCCGAAGCGACTCAGGCGAAGGCCGTGCCGGGATGGTTCGACGCCACGGCACACGATGCGTTGGCCTTTGCGCCGCTTGCGGTGACGCCCGACGTTTTCGGCGAAGGCTGGCATCACGGGGTATTGCGCCGGCGGATCGACTTGAAGGTAAATGGGCAGCGCATCGCGGAGCCCGACGCAGCCGCCAACGCCGCTGCCGCGTGGCGTGCCGATATCGGCGGCTTCGCGACGGTCGCCGCCTTGCTGGGCCGCGAACAGGGTATCGGCGCGGGGACGATCGTGCTTGGCGCGCCCGGCATTGCTCGCCCGGATGCGGACATGCTGGCGGTAGGGGACCGCGTCGCAGTGGATATGCGGGACGATAAGGGCGTGACGTATTGCGGTACGATCGAGACCAGTGTGGCACCACGCACTGATGGCGACGCCATGGATGCCTGACCGGCCGTTCCCCGTTATCGTCCGTTAATACCCGAGGCCATGCCACAGTCGGGCGGTGCCACTGTAAGATAGGCGAATGTACAAGCAGGCGGTGCGCGTCGATGCCGACCCGGTCCGCCGTTGGGTCTGATGAAGGGCGGCCTTCGCGTTGCAATCGCGACGGGTCTCCGCATCCGCAGTTCGACCGACAGGCGGGCAAGGAACGTTTTTATCGGGTCGTGCGTGGCCGCACCGCCGCCCAGTGGAGAAATGCGATGTCTGAACAAGGCGGTCCGGAAGCGTGGCAGAAGTTATGGTCGATGTGGGTGCCTTCCACTACTGACGCGTCAGGCGCGACAGGGCCTGGGGCAGTAGGAGCAAAAGACGCAAGCTCACCGTTTCCTACTATGGCGGGCGCGTTTCCGTCCGGTTTCCCTGGCGTGGCTCCCGGTACTTTTCCGCAAGGCTTTTCTGGCGCGATACCGGGTTTTCCATCGAACGTGGCAGGCTTCCCAGGGATGCCCGGGACGTTTCCTGGGGTCGCAGGCGTGTCTGGCAATCCTTTCAGCGCGTTCGGGCCGTGGGGCCAGATGGCGGCGCTGGCGGCAATGACACCCGGCATGTCAGGTATCGCCGGGACGTCCGGCCAGGCAACGGGCGGTGCATCGGATCCCATGAGTGCAGCAAGTGCCGTCTTCAACGCGCCGTTCGCCGGATTGTCGCCGTCGTTATCGATGATGTCCGAGATGATCGCGCCGCTGACACAGGTTGACGAACTCGACAAACGGATCGCTGATCTACGCGCGGTCGAGCATTGGTTGAAATTGAATCTGCAAATGCTGCAATCGACAACACAGGCGTTGGAAGTCCAACGTGCGACGTTGGCCACATTGCGGGCATTCGGTGCGGCCACCGCGGCGGCAAGCGATGCGGCGACGCAACCGATGCGTGACGGCGCCGCTGGCGCGTCCCCCGATCCGTCCGTGGAAGCCGCCGGCGAAGCCATGGCGGCTGGATTGGCAGCGGTGCCGGCGCTCGATCCACAGCGCTGGTGGGCCATGCTGAACGATCAGTTCCAGCAAATGGCCGCCGCCGCCGCATCGGTCGCGCCGCCGACGGACGCTGGCGAGACCTCGCACCCGGCGGTAAGCAAAGAAGATGTCCAGGGGAAGAATGCCGCGGCACCGATTGCCGGGGCGGGTTCCCGTGCAACAGCCGCCCCCCCACGCCAGACGGACGGCGGACAGTCCGTACCCGCACCGGTGTCGGCCGCCAAGCAGCCGGTGAAACCTGTTGCGAAACGCGCGCCGCCACGCCCGGCAACGACGTCGAAAGGGGCGAATGGCAGCGCTGTGACGCGATCGGCCAGTCAGAACGCCGGGGGGCGCCCGCCCCATCGAAAATCCCCGTCATCGGTTTGACGTGCCCTGGGGCACCGGGGGCGCAGAGCGGCAGGGGAGGTGGCTCCCTCCTCATCACCCTCCTATCTCCCCATGCCGATATCGTGGCGGGATGAAAGGGGGTGCCGCGTTTTAACCGGCACCTTTGAGTAATTGCGACCGAACGCTTGGCATCGTGGTGCTCGTATCCAGCCAAATACCGAAAAACGCTCGACAGAATTCGTTGCCGGCAATTTTGCCAACCGGCTCGCCGTTGAGAAAGAACTGGGTGCCCTCATTGGGACGGAAGACGGCGGTCAAGTGATCGCTGGGTTGCACCGTGGGCAAAAATTGCGTCAATTGACGCTGCCAGACACGAATCTGTGCGCCATTTGCTATTCCTTGATCGGTCATCTGGCTAGCGAATTCGTTGGCCAGACGGTTGGCGGTATGATCGTTGCGATACTCCAGATCCAGAGCAAACGATTCGCGTGATAGATCATCGGCGGAAAAGGTGCCCAGGTCGACGAAGAGCTTGATGTCGTAGACCGGCCGACCATACCGCCTTAACAGTGCACTACCATACAACCGGGCCGCCGCGACCTGATCCGGTACGAAATCCAACGGATCATAGGCGATTGCCATGCGTGGAGCGACCGCGAGTGATACCACACACACCAACGCCAGCGCGGCGCCACGGATGTCGGTGGAAAGCGCGTGGCGCAAGATTTGCGAAGGTATTGTAAACGCGCGCAACGTAGCGGCGCATGGCGTCGCGCAAGATCGACACCATGTCCCTATCGAATTGACGATATTCGTTTTTTTGATCCTACGCATGAGAAGATGGGAATCACGGTGGTTGCTTGGTAGATGGAAAAGTCTGCATGTTATTATGCGGCCCAACAGTTGTAAGCTTTGCTCCGTGCGTCGCGCGAGCGGGCGCGATGACGGGTTGACTGGTGGAGCGGCCGGGTGTCGGGGTATTGGGCGAGCTTGCTGCTCGCGTGCCTCGCACGTACGCCGGTGTCGAACGTTGTCGTGGCCACACCGATGAGGTTAGAGGAAAAATGAACGGTATGCTTTACCCCGAACTCTACAGATCGCTCGAGTCGGTTCGCTGGGATATGGATAAGGATATCCCCTGGGATAAATTCGACGCTTCGTTGTTGTCTGACGAGCAGGCGAAGACGGTCAAGATGAACGCGATCACCGAGTGGTCGGCTCTTCCGGCCACTGAGATGTTTCTGCGTGACAATCGTCACGACAGCGATTTCTCGGCGTTCATGAGCGTCTGGTTCTTCGAGGAACAGAAGCATTCGCTGGTACTGATGGAGTACTTGCGCCGGTTCCGTCCCGATCTCGTACCAACCGAAAAAGAGTTGCATGAGGTGCGTTTCCCGTTCGATCCGGCACCGCCGCTCGAGACGTTGATGCTGCATTTCTGCGGTGAAATCCGACTGAATCACTGGTATCGCCGTGCCGCGGAATGGCATACCGAGCCGGTCATCAAGGCCATCTACGAAACCATCTCGCGTGACGAGGCCCGTCACGGCGGGGCGTATTTGCGCTACATGAAGCGTGCGTTGTCGCAGACCGGTGACGTGGCGCGAGCGGCGTTCGCGAAGATCGGCGTGTTGATGGCCTCCGCGCGTCGTACCGAGAAGCCGCTGCATCCGACCAATCTGCACGTGAACCAGGAACTGTTCCCGCGCGATACAGTGCAGTCGCGGTTGCCGGACCCGGATTGGCTGGAGCATTGGCTTGACGAACAGATCCTGTTCGATTCGGTGTGGGAGACCAAGGTGGTCGAGCGCATCCTGCATAACCTGTCGATCTTGTTCGAGCGTCCGTTCGCATCGGTGCAGGAGTTGAACCGGTATCGCAAGGAAGTGGTTCAGCGGATGCAGGCCGCGGCCGGCGACAGCACCCCGGCGCCTGTCGGCGTGTGACGGAAGAACGGGCCTCCATGGTGTCGACACCCGCCTCCGCCGCATCGACGAGCACCATGGCGTCGCCGTCGCACGCGCCTGGCTTCGAACGTAAGATCGTGACGTTGGAAACGCTGCTCGCGCGGCGTGCGGACCTGCCCGAACCGGTGGTGTTCACCAACGGGGTGTTTGACATTCTGCATCGCGGACACGTCACCTATCTGGCGCGCGCGCGTGCGTTGGGTGCTTTCCTGATTGTCGGGGTCAACAGTGATGCGTCGGTCCGAACCTTGGGCAAGGGGGAGGACCGTCCGATCAACGCCGAAGCGGACCGTATGGCCTTGCTGGCTGCGCTGGCCGACGTCGATGCGGTGATCGGTTTCGCTGAATCGACGCCGGTCGAGCTGATCCGCGCCTTGCGGCCCGATGTCCTGGTCAAGGGCGGCGACTACGATATGGATGCGCTGCCCGAGTCCGCGCTCGTGCGCGGATGGGGCGGCCGTGCGATCGCCATTCCCTTCGAGCATCAGCGCTCGACCACGGCGCTGCTGCGCAAGGTCCGCGCGGCTTCCTGAGCGCGTGCTTGCAGTGCGTTGGCCTTACAAGGCCGGTGCGACGTTATCCCGGCCAGCCTGTAGCGCGCATCTCGGGCAGCGTTAGCGCGTTCTCGTGTGGCGATGCCCTATCGCGTTAGCACACGATGCCCGCCGGCGGCCGTCGGCGGATGTGCTCCATTTCCTCTATATCTTGCTTACCGCTTCTCCTCGGGAGATGCCGGTGCGCGCGCGATATGCGATAAGCCCTGCAGGACGAGATCGTCATGTCGAGTGATCGGCATCGACAATACCGGCAGTACTTCCCGGGCGGCACCGCCCGCGACGATGCAGCGGCGCGGGGCCGACGCGTCGGTCGCATCGTCTTCCCATGTCCGCCATGCCGACATGATCAGGCCAGCTTGCGCCTGGCGGCATCCCTCCACGATGGCCTCGCGCGTAGTACGCGCGAACCCGGCTGCCATGCCTGCGTGGACATCGGCGTCATGCAACGTCGGCAGCTGCGCCGCGTGTTGCCCGAGTGAGCGCAACATGACGCTCCAGCCTGGCGCGATCCAGCCACCGTTGAACCGGCCGTCCGCACTGATCGTATCGATCGTCGTTGCCGTGCCGAACGTGGCAATCAATAGCGCCTCACCCGGATAGGCCGCATGGGCGGCGATCATGCCGGCCCACCGGTCGCTGCCGAGCGTCTCGGGCTGCGCGTAGGTGTTGACCACGCCGCATTGCGCTGGTTGGGCGCGAATGACATGCCGTGGCGTATTCGGCCACATGGCGCTGCAGGCCGCCGCGATGCTTGCGGCAATCGTCGCGCCGGCGACGTTTGATATCCAGATTTCATCCGGTGGCGTCAGCGTGCGCCACGCCTGCTGTAGTTGTTCGGTGGCATCAGCCTCTAATGCGGTGGGGGATCGTAATGCGGCGACTGCGTCCGACGTCGCGACGTTGTCGAGAGAGGGAGCAGGCGCGGCGGTGCCCGCGCCGTGCGCGAGCCATGTTCCCGCAGCGTCGGTGAGCGCCCACTTGAGCCGACTGTTTCCCGAGTCGATAAGCAGGCGGTGACGCACGGGCGCATGTTCGGCCAGTCGCAGAGAGACATCCCCTGCCTGCACCGCCACCCATTTACCTGTCGTCACCGCATCGGCACCCGGATGATCGTCGGCGCGGGCGTCCATGGGGTAGCCGCTTTCCCCGGCTGAACAGGTGCCACCGATCCCCGTGTCCACGAGCAACTGGCCACGCGCGTCGACGCCCGCAGCGATGCCGCTTACTTTCTCGACACCGCCATCCAGGATGCGAATCGGACGCCCGGCGAAACGATGCACGCGCCACCAGGCCTCGCGCATTGCTTCAAAACCGGATGTCGAAAAAGTCGAGAGCCGCGTCACCAGCGCGTGCGTAATCGCGCAAAGCACATCACCACGCCAGGTATCCGGTCGATGCTCGTGCGAATCGTCGGGGCCGCGCGATACACTGTCCTCGGCTGAATCCCCCTGCCGCATCAGCATGGCCAGGCAGGCAGGCGGCAGGCCTTGCGGGCTGCCCACATCGCTTGCCGCCGGCGCGGGCGTGCCGCGGAGGTTCAAGCCAATGCCAATTACGACGGCGCATGCGTGCGCGCCAGTACCGGCCACTTCGATCAGGACACCGCCGAGCTTGGCGTCGTCGAGAAGAATATCGTTCGGCCATTTCAAGCCGAGGCGGCGCGCGCGCGCCGGCGTCATGGCCGGCAGCGCGCGCAACCCCTCGACAATACCGAGTCCCACCGCGAGACTCAGCCCAGCCAATGCGTCCACCGAACAGGGCATCACGATGCCGATCGAAAAAAGTAGCCCTTCTCCCGGCACGGTACGCCAGGGGCGACCCTGGCGACCCCGTCCCGCCGTTTGCTCATCGGCGACGCGCACGATCGGCGGAAAAGCGGCGCAGCTGCGTGCCCAATCGATGGGGGCTGTCAGGGCACGTAACCACGGCTTGATTGGCGTGGCGTCAGGATGTGGCTGCGCCGGGTCGTTGGCCCAGCGTGAGAGGAGATCCGTGTTGGTCGAGCCGGTTTGTGCAACGGATTCCAGCACCCAGCCATCGGGGAGTCGGGAGGCGACGTGGCGGCGATCCAGAACGCCATAAGAACGGGTCGTATTCATTCGCGCATTGTAGCGTTGCGCCGTCGTCCTTGAGCGGGTCTGTATACAATGGGAGCCGATGCCGTGGATGTTTGGAGATACCGTGCCTTCGAATCTGGAAGCGCCCCCTTCGCTGACGGTCGACGAGGACCCGCAAGCGCAGCTAGGCAGCGCGGCGTCGCGCGACCCGGATGGCATGCCTGGGCCGCTTGGTCGTACTGCCCGCTTGTCCGGGCAATGGACGGCGCTCGCGCTCGCGTCTGATCGTGATCATGCGGGCGCGTTGTTGCGCCATGCGCGCGAACGGCCGCTGGCGGCCTGGGACCTGACGGCGATCGAGCGCCTCGATCACGCCGGTGGTCAACTGCTTTGGCGAACGTGGGGCCGCAAGCTGCCCGACCATGTCACGCTCACGGACACGCAACGCGGCATCTTCGACCGCATCGCGTTGCTGGACGCTCAGCCACACGAGTCGCCGGAGGACGTGCCGCGTATCGATCCCATCACCCGCTTTGGGCTGGCGATTTTCACGTTCGGTTCACATCTGCGCAGCGGCATCACCCTATTCGGTGGTGTGGTGCAGGATCTTGGCATCGTCATCGCGCATCCTTCGCGGATGCCATGGCGTGCGCTATCGGCGCAGATCTACGTAATGGGAGCGCAGGCGCTGGGCATCACGGCGCTTGTCGCCTTCCTGATCGGCATCGTATTGGGCTACCTCTCCGCGCAGCAACTGGCCGCTTTCGGGGCGAACGCTTATATCGTGAAGATTCTCGGGCTGTCGATCATCCGCGAATTGGGACCGGTCCTGGCGGCCATCCTCGTGGCGGGGCGCTCCGGTTCGGCGATTACGGCACAACTGGGGGTGATGCGGCTGACGGAGGAGCTGGACGCCATGCGGGTCATGGGCATCTCGCATGGCAACCGCCTGGTCCTGCCGCGTGTGCTGGCGCTGGCGATTGCCATGCCCTTGCTGATCATGTGGACCGATGCCATCGCGCTGATGGGCGGCATGGTGGCTGCGCGACTGGGTCTCGGTATTGATTTCGCATTGTTCCTGCAGAACCTGCGCAACGCCGTGCCCATCGTCAATTTCTGGATCGGACTGGGAAAAGGCGTGGTCTTCGGCACGTTGATCGCCTTGACCGCCTGCCACTTCGGTTTTCGTATCAAGGCCAATTCGCAGAGCCTGGGCGCCGGCACGACATCGTCGGTGGTCAGTGCGATCACGGTGGTGATCTTTGCCGATGCGGTATTCGCCATCGTGTTCCAGGACATTGGACTTTAAGGATCGGACGATATGACCCGCAGTGCCTTTGAAGCCGCCGCGCGATCCGCGCCGCCGCCGCCGGTGGGCGAGCCGGTGATCGAGATTCGCGATCTGTGTACGCGCTTTGGTGACACCGTGATCCACGATCACGTGAATCTGACCGTGTACCGGGGTGAAATCGTGTCGCTGGTTGGAGGGTCCGGCGCGGGTAAGACGACATTGGTGCGACAGATGCTGGGATTGGAGGCGCCCACCGCTGGCACGGTGCGCGTCTTCGGTGACGATCCCGCGCGGCCCACGTTGGGTACCCGGATGATGCGCAATCGGTCGGGCATGCTGTTTCAGCGCGGCGCGTTGTTCTCGTCGATGAGTGTGTTTGACAATGTCGCGCAACCGATCCGTGAATTCGGCCGTATCCCGGACGATCTCCTGCGCGACATCGTCATGTTGAAATTGGAAATGGTCGGACTGTCGTTTCGCCACGCCAACAAGCTCCCGGCGGAACTGTCCGGCGGCATGATCAAGCGTGTGGGTATCGCCAGGGCGCTTGCCCTGGAGCCGGAATTGCTTTGTCTCGATGAACCTACCGCGGGTCTCGATCCGAATGCGGCCGATGATTTCGTCGACCTGATCGCGAGTCTGCATCGCGCCTTGGGACTGACCGTCGTCATGATCACGCACGATCTCGACACGATGGTCTCACTGTCCACCCGTGTCGCCGTGCTGGCTGACCGACGGGTTATTGCCGCGGCACCCGTGGAAGAGGTCGCCGGCGTCTCCCATCCGTTTATCGAGGAATATTTTTTAGGCGAGCGCGGCCGTCGCGCGTTGGCGGCCTTGCCGTCGGTACGACGTGCGACGTTGCCGGATAGCGCACACTGGAACTGATATCGCCGAAAGGCAAAGAGTGGAGTAGGCATGGAAAACAAGTCGCACGCGTTTGCGACCGGGCTGTTCACGATCTTGCTTGGCTTGGCGATTGTCGCGACCTTGCTGTGGCTGCGTCGCGATACGAGCGAACGCGTCCCCTATGATGTCGTCACGCGCGGAGCGGTCACCGGGCTGTCCCCCAATGCACCAGTGCGCTATCGCGGCCTGCTGGTCGGTCGCGTGCAGCGGATCGGCTTCGATCCATCCGGGAACGGTGAGATCGATATCCGGATCATGGTTGATGCAAAAACCCCGATCACGCATGCCACCGAGGCGTCGCTGGGTATCCAGGGCGTGACCGGCTTGGCCTTTGTCCAATTGGGTGAGCGCGCCGACGCTGACATCTCGGCGGGCACTCCCGAAGGCGCCAGCTCAGGCGTCGGCGCGACGACGACCGCATCGAACGCCGGCGCGGAGGCAAACCCGGCCGCCTCGCCCATCGATCGCAGTCCGTTGTCGACATCGGCAAGCCAGGTCGCGCGTATTCCCATGCGTCCGGGCCTGCTTGAGCAGTTGGAGCATCGTGGGCAAGCGTTGCTGACGCAGATGGCGCGCATCGGTGACAATCTCGGTCGCTGGACCGACGACGACACCCGGCAGCAATTCATGGCCACGATGACCAGCATCCGCCACGCCGCAAAGCACGTGGACGCGCTGGCCGTGCATGCTGATCCTGTGGTGCAGCGATTGCCGGAGACAATGGCGCATCTGGACCAGACCGTGCAATCGGCAAACCGGTTGATGATCACGCTTAACCGTCCGGATGGCCCGTTGATCGGGAACCTGAATCGTATCGGCACGGCGGCGGAGCGCACCGGCGACGCGCTCGCGGATATCTCCGCCAAGGTTCGTTACGACACGCTGCCGCGCCTGGATGCACTATCGGACAATGTCCGCGTGGCGAGTCGCAGCATAAGCCGCGCCGCGGACCTGATCGCCGATCATCCGCGCAGCTTGCTGTTCGGCACGCCGAGGCCGAGTCCGGGGCCGGGTGAGGCCGGTTTTGGGTGGCCGTCGGCAGTGCGCGGCAAGGCAGGGACCGCCCCCGTGGGCGGGGCGAATGCCGCCTATCATGGCGCAGCCGGTGCCGATGTGGCGGACGCGCCCGAGGCGCCTGATACGCCGGATGCGCCCGACGCCTCCGGCAATCCCGCCAGCCACGCGGGTGGCATGAGCGACACCCATGGTGCGGCGGCCGACGACCAAGGCCAGGATGATCGTGACGCGCAAGCGGCATGGCGCGCAATCGCGCCGAAAGGAGAGGGAGAATGACGGGCAGCAGTGTGCGTTTCGGCGGGGAGGCAGCACGGATGTCGCGTCGCATGCTCTGCCTCGTGTGCATGGTGGGCGGCGCGGTGACTGTGTTGACGGGCTGCTCGACGACGCCCAAGCCGGTGGTCAGCAATCGTCTGGTGCGCTATGACCTGGGTCCATCGGCCGCATTGCCGCCATCCACCCTGCAAGGCGATGACGCCACGGCATCGCAGGCGGTCCGGCCGCAAGTGCTCGCGACCAATCCTCCCGCGCTGAAGTTGATGCCGGTGAGTGCTTCCGCGTCGCTCGATGACGACCGGATTCGCTATCGATTGGATTACGCTGACATCCGCGAAGCGCGTACCTACGCGAACAGTCGCTGGTCCGGCACGCCGTCGCAACTGTTGACGGACCGGTTGCGCGCGCGTCTGGCCTCACGCGTGGAGGTATTGCAAGGCGGTGACCCCGAGCGCGCGCCATTGCTGCGGATCGAACTGATCGATTTCTCACAGCGCTTCACGTCAGCCCGCCAGGGGGTGGGCGTGGTCAGCGTGCGCGCATCTCTGCGGGCACCCTGGCCGAGCGCCGCCGCCCTGCAAGGCGCGAAGACCGGCGCGTCGCCGCGTTCGACGGGCGCGAACCGTTGGGTCGCACAGCGTGAATTCACCGTCAGTGTGCCTTGCCCCAGCCCGAACGCCGCTGGCGCCGCGGCGGCCATTGCCGATGCGAGTGACAAGGTGGCCGCGGCGGTCGGCGATTGGGTTATCGTTGCGTTACAAACGCACCTGGCGGAACGGGGGGGCTGTCGAGTGATGTCACCGGCATCGCCCGCCCCCTTTCCCTAGCCGCCTGGTAGGCCCCTTTCCGTATCGATCAAAAGAAGAACGCCAGCCGCATGTCGCGACGTCCGCCATCTGTGTCCAGATCGCCCAAATCCGTGCGAAACGGCAAGCCACCCCATGCGCAGTCGTCGGTCGTTCCGCCCGAGCATCAGACGGACAAGCCATGGCGTCGCCGGGCATCGCCGCTTGCGCGGCAAGCGCTGGCGTGGTGGGTCGCGCTGGTGATGTACGGCAGCTTGTATCCGATGACCGGTTGGACGGATATAGGCGTTGGTCCATTTGCTTATCTGAGCGCGCCCATCCCCCGCTGGCTCACCCCGTTCGATCTGATCACGAACGTTCTCGGGTATGTACCGCTTGGCGTCTTCGTCGTGCTGGCCGTCTACCCGCGGTTGCGTGGTGCCTCGGCCGTGCTGGCGGCGCTGCTCTCGGGCGTGATCCTGTCCGGTGCGATGGAAGCCGTGCAGACCTATCTACCCACGCGCGTGGCGTCGAACCTCGACCTCGCGACGAACGCCGTGGGTGCCTTGATTGGCGGTGTTGTCGCGGCGCCGTTCGTCGGAGCCTTGCTAGATCGCGGCTGGTTACGAAGGAAGCGGTTCCAGTGGTTTGAGCGGCATTCCGGCAAATCCATCGCCTTGCTGCTGCTGTGGCCGCTTGCGCAGATGTATCCCCAACCCTTCCTGCTGGGCATTGGTGACTGGCCGCGCCGGATCTGGGATCTTGCCGATCCGGCCACGACCGACGCCATCCTCGATTTCGTGCCTGGATTGAGCGCGTTCGCCGATGCATTCCCCGACGCCCTTGCTTCGTGGACCGATTCCCATGTCTGGGAAGCGATCATCACGACCCTCGGCGTACTCGGCGCGGGATTGTTCGCCTCGTTGCCGATCCGCGCACAGGCGCCGCGCTATAGGTTGATCTATGGAATGTTGATCAGCGCATTGGTCGTCAAGACCGTTGCGAATGGCGTGCAATCGAGCGGCGACTGGCGTAATTGGTTCGACTGGACGACCGACGGCGCGATTACCGGGTTACTGGCGGGCGCGTTGATTTTGCCGTTCTTTCTGCGCCAGCGCCTGCGCAGCCGTGCCTTATGGGCGTCTGCCACCCTGCTTGTTTCCTTGCTGCTGGTGAACCTGTTGCCACTGAATCCGTACTGGCCAGGCGTGCAGATGAGCTGGCGGCAAGGCGAATATCGGCATTTGAATGACCTGGCGCAATGGCTTGCCGGTGTCTGGCCCTATGCGGCCTTGCTCTGGCTTGCGGCATCCGCCGAACGCGACTGGCTATCGGCCCAGGCGCGCCGTCGCCGCCCGCATTGACGGCGAAATGGGTCGTCGACGCATCGCGGCGTCGGGGCATCCACCGCGCCGCGTGTGGGCCACGGCGGGCGTGCAGGCCGCGAGGCATCCCCGTGAACACCATGGCGCACCGCCCAGATCGCTATAATGGCGCTTATCGCGGACCCGGCAAAGATCGGGGCCGCCCCCCTGCAAACCGTCCACTGCCAATCAGGTCCGGTCACCATGTCCGAATCCCCTTCCGCTGCACCGTCTTTTTACAAGCATCACGTGTTTTTCTGTCTGAATCAACGTGATGCCGGTGCGTCGCGTCCGAGTTGTGCCGGTTGCGGCGCGGCCGAGATGCAGCAATACGCGAAAAAACGCATCAAGTCCCTGGGCCTCGCCGGGGAGGGGGCCGTGCGGATCAACCAGGCCGGCTGCCTTGATAGGTGTGAATTGGGCCCGGTGCTGGTCGTCTATCCGTCGGCCACGTGGTACACCTATGTCGATCAATCCGATATCGATGAGATCATCGATTCGCATCTTGTGGGCGGCAAGGTTGTTGAACGGCTGCTGGTGGACCTGCCGGGCGCGTGAGCAGCGGCAGAACATGCGGAAAACATCGACAAGGGCAGGAGGCGCGACAGCGTGCAACGTTACCTGATAGACGGTCCCACCGGCCGTCTCGAAATTGCCGTGGAGGAGGCGGACCTCCGTGCGACGCAGGCCGACGGCGTGCCACGGGGCTTGGCATTCGTCGCGCACCCGCACCCGTTGTTCCAAGGAACGATGGATAACAAGGTTGCCACCACACTCGCGCGCACCTTTGTGCAATTGGGTTATCGTACCGCTCGCCTCAATTTCCGCGGCGTGGGAGAAAGTGAGGGCACGCACGACAAAGGCATCGGTGAACAGGATGACCTGCTTGCGCTGATCGCACATCTGCGGGCGGGCGGCAAGGATGCCGCCGCCGCGCACACCGCGGCGACCATGCCGATCGCGCTGGCGGGATTCTCGTTCGGTGCCTTCGTGGCCAGCGCAGTGGCAAAGACGCTGGCCGAGCGTGACCCCGGTCTCGTCATTCAGCGTCTGGTGGTCGTGGGAATGCCCGCTGGCAACTGGGACGTGCCCTCGGTGCGGGAGGACACCATCGCGATTCATGGCGAGCAGGATGACACCATTCCGCTGACCAACGTATTCGAATGGGCACGTCCGCAGGAACTACCGATTACCGTCGTTCCTGGGGCAGACCATTTTTTCCATCGCAAACTGCATATCGTGAAGCGCTTGGTCACCGAATCCTGGCGCGTATAATACCCGCGGTCGTCTCGATCCCCGTCTTGCGGCCGCCTTGCCTGCGGCTTACGCCCGGCTCTCCTAACTGTTGCAATCAGCCTTCCTCTATTCTTCTATGCGTTTCCCCGCTTTTACTCCCCGTGCCGCCGTGATCGCGGCACTTGGCGTTGCCATGCCGTCGCTGCCGCTCATCGCGCACGCCCAGGTGGCGCCGCCTGCCGTACAAGCCAGCGCCTGGTTGCTGGTGGATGCCACCAGCAACCAGGTTCTCGCTTCCAGCAACGCCGACGAACGTGTCGAACCGGCGTCGTTGACCAAGCTCCTTACCACCTACATCGTGTTCCAGGCGTTGAAAGACAAGCGGATCACGCTGGAACAAACGGTACTTCCGAGTGAAGCGGTTCGCACTGTCGGCACCGATGAATCGCGGATGTTCATCGAGGCCGGCAAGCCAGTCTCCGTGAACGACCTGTTGCATGGCATGGTCACGCAGTCCGGCAATGACGCCGCCATCGCGCTGTCCGAGCTGATTGGTGGGAGCCAGGCCGGTTTCGTCAACATGATGAATGCGGAAGCGGCCAAGCTCGGCATGAAGCACAGCCATTTCGCCGATGTGAACGGCATGCCGAATCCGGACCACTACACGTCCGCCGGCGACCTGGCGATCGTAGCCACGCACCTGATCCGCGACTTCCCGGAGTACTACCCGATCTTCGCCGAGAAGGAATTCACGTATAACCACATTCGCCAGCCGAACCGGAATCGCCTGCTATGGCTGGACCCGACGGTCGACGGCCTGAAAACCGGTCATACGAAAGCGGCCGGCTATTGCCTGATCGCCACCGCCAAACGTCCACTGCCGGGTGTGCCGGGCGCGAGCCGCCGCCTGGTCACGGTGATGATGGGTGAGCCGAAGGAAGCGCTGCGGGTCACGGACAGCCTGAAGATGCTGAATTACGGCTATCAGGCGTACGAAGACGTCCGCCTGTATGCGGCAAACCAGACGATCGAGACGGCGCGCGTGTGGCAGGGGCAGGTGAACGACGTCAAAATTGGTGTGAAGAGCGATCAATACATCACGGTTCCCAGCGGCACGGCGAGCAAGATCAAGCCGGTGCTGGTGCGTGACCAGCCGCTCGTCGCGCCTATCGCCGATGGCCAGCCCGTGGGTGTCGTGAAGATCATGGCCGACGACAAGGAACTGACACAGTTTCCGGTGGTGGCATTGACGGCTGTGCCGCGGGCCGGTTTTGCCGGCCGCATGTGGGATATGCTGATGATGAAGTTCCAAAGCAAGAAGTAGTCATCTTGGCGCGGCGCATGGCTGTGCCGCGGTCCGCGCCGGGCGCCGAGGAGGACGGAGAACACGCATGAGCGATGCATCGAAAAACACGCCGCTGGCCCAGCAAAAGGACAGCGCGAGTGAAGACGGCAAAGAGGAAATCTTTGATTTTCCCTGCGACTTTCCACTGAAAGTAATGGGCCAGGCCGGACCGGACTTCCAGGAAACCGTCTTGAAGCTGGTCGAGCAGTACGATGCCACGCTGGACCGTTCCAAGGTCGAGGTTCGGCCTTCGAGCAGTGGCAAATACACCGGCCTGACGGTCATCATCCGTGCCCAGAGCCGTGCGCAACTGGACGATATCTACCGTGCAGTCACAGCGCATCCAACGGTCAAGTTCGTGCTGTAGTCTTGTGCGGCGGTGCTTGAGCGGCGGTATGTACGACGGCGGTGCCGAGCGGCACCGTCGCGGGCGTGCTATCCGGCTCATGCACTTCTTCCCGCAGCCAGGTTAGAAATGCCTCCACGCGGGGAGTGCTTTTCAGGGATGGCGGACATACCACCGACGTCTCGGCCCCGTCGCTCGCATCCACGTCGAACAGTCGCACCAGGCGACCGTCGCGCAGATCATCGGCGGCCAGCGAAGAGCGGACCAGCGCAATCCCCTGGCCGCGGATGGCGGCATCGAGCAAGTGACTCGAATCCATATAGCGTGGGCCGTGTTGCGGTTCGGGCACATCTTTCAGGCCCGCGGCATCGAACCAAAGTCGCCACGGCTCATCGCCTGACGATTGCAGCAGCCGATACGACAACATCTCGCGCGGACTCGTCGGCAGGCGTCCACCTTTGAGCAGGGGACTGCAGGCGGGAAAGTACACGTCGCGGACAAGCGTTTCCGTGTACAGCCCCGGATAAGGGCCTTTTCCATGACGCATGCCGATATCCACCTCGCCGCGTGCGAAATCGGCGTATTCGGCCGAGGCACGCACTTCGATATCGATTTCCGGGTGTCGTTCGATGAATCGGCCGATGCGCGGCATCAGCCAACGTGACGCCAGCGACGGCAAGACGCTCACGACCAGCCGTTGCCCGCGACCACCGTTACGCACATTGGTGGTGGCTTCGACCAGCGTCCGTAGCGCGTCGCGCACCTGCAACGCGTAGCGCTCGCCTGCCTCCGTGAGTACCACCCGCTTGCCTGTCCGTGCAAACAACGTGGTCTGCAACTCTTCTTCCAAGCCGCGGATCTGATGACTGACCGCGCCGTGGGTTACATACAACTCATCAGCGGCTTTTGAAAAGCTCTGATGCCGCGCCGCGGCTTCGAAAGCACGCAGTGTCGTCAGGTTCGGCAGGCGATGAGCATCCAACGGTGAAAATTCCTCACATGATGTGGCTGAATTTATCGTTTTTCCTTACATCAGACAATTCTTATTATGCAAGGACAGTCAAGCCAGGGAAAGTGCTGGCGCGATGTACCAGGCAAAATGAGGCGTAGTGATGAATACCTTGAAGAAGCTCGCGGTTCAGACCCTTTTCGCCGTTCCGGCGGGGCAGACGCAGCTGTGGGAAGTTGGCACGCGGGGCCGCGTCGCGGCAAGTGCGGGTCGTATATGGGTCACACGGGAAGGCGATCCCGCGGATTACTGGCTGGACCAAGGGCTCACGCTGCAGGTTGCACCGGGTGACCGGCTGTGGGTGGGTGTCGATGGAGATCGTGACGCGTGCGTATCGCTGTCGAGCGACAGCGCGGACCCCCGGTGGCGTCAGCGTCTGCAAGGCCTGTTATCGCCCCATACTGCGCCAAGCCGTGTGATGTAAGGCGCGATTCGTCATGGCGGGGCAGCTTCGGCGAGGCGCAATACTGTACAGCGGCGCCGGGTTTTCGAATTCCAGTACACTTGCGCCATGACGACGACGCTTCCTGTTTCTCTTGATCTTGCGGTGCAAATAAGCAACGGTATCGCCGTGAAGTGGTGCGGCGAACGCGATTATGCCGCGTGTTTCGACGCCATGCGCGTGTTCACCGATACCCGTGCGGCTGACACTGCCGACGAGCTATGGCTGGTTTCCCATCCGCCTGTCTATACACTGGGTCTCGCCGGAGATCCAGGGCACCTGCTGCGTCGGGATGCCGCCATTCCATTGGTCAAGACCGATCGGGGCGGACAAATCACGTATCACGGGCCGGGTCAGGTGGTGGCGTATTTGCTGATCGACCTGCGGCGCAGGGGTCTGATGGTCAAGGAGTACGTGCGTCGGATCGAGCAGGCCGTCATCGACACGCTGGCGGCGTATAATCTGGCTGGTGAACGCCATCCGGGCGCGCCGGGTATCTACTTGGTGGACGGGACGTTGGCGGGCGCGAAAATCGCCGCACTCGGGCTGAAGATCCGCCAGGGGTGCAGCTACCATGGGGTCAGTCTGAATGTCGGGATGGATTTACGTCCATTCGACGATATCAATCCGTGCGGATACGCCGGACTGAAGACCACCGATATGGCCAGCGCGGGCGTGCAAGCCGAATGGCGCGAGGTGGCGGCGCGGCTGGCCGACCGACTGGCGGCGAATCTCCCCGAACGGAATCTTTGAGATGAGCATAGTACAGAACGGCGCTGAAACAGTGCCGGCCGCGGTGTCGAATGGCAACACCGCAGGCGTTGGGACGGATGCCGTTACCACGCCGGTTTACGATGCCACGCAGAAACAGAAGGCCCAGGCGAAGACGTCGCGGATTCCGATCAAGGTCATCCCGATCGAAAAGCTGAAAAAACCCGAGTGGATCCGTGTGAAAGCGGCCACAGGGAGTTCGCGCTTCAACGAGATCAAGCAGATCTTGCGCGAGCACCAATTGCATACGGTCTGTGAAGAAGCAAGCTGTCCGAATATCGGCGAATGCTTCGGCAAGGGTACGGCCACCTTCATGATCATGGGCGACAAGTGTACGCGGCGTTGTCCTTTCTGCGATGTCGGTCATGGCCGACCCGACCCGCTCGATACCAAGGAACCGGAGAACCTGGCGCGGACCATCGCGGCGCTGAAGTTGCGTTACGTCGTCATCACCAGCGTCGACCGAGATGACCTGCGTGATGGCGGGGCCGCACACTTCGTCGAGTGCATCGAACGTACGCGGGCGTTGTCACCGGCGACACGGATCGAGATCTTGACGCCGGACTTCCGCGGTCGCCTGGATCGGGCTTTGGGCATCCTGAATGCCGCACCGCCGGATGTGATGAATCACAACCTTGAAACGGTGCCGCGTCTCTACAAGGAAGCGCGCCCCGGTTCCGACTACGCGCACTCACTGAAGCTGTTGAAGGATTTCAAGGCGCTGCATCCGGAAGTACAAACAAAGTCGGGCCTGATGGTCGGCCTCGGGGAAACCGAGGAAGAGATCCTGCAGGTCATGCGCGACATGCGCGAGCATAACGTCGACATGTTGACGATCGGCCAGTATTTGCAGCCGTCGGAGCACCATCTACCGGTTCGTGAATATGTCCATCCGGACACATTCAAGCGTTATGAGACGGCTGCCTACGAAATGGGCTTCACCCACGCGGCAGTCGGCGCAATGGTGCGTTCAAGTTATCACGCCGATGTACAGGCCCACGAAGCCGGCCTGGTATTCTGACCAACTGAACGGATCAAGCGATCACGGGTCCGTCGCCGTCTAGCCGCGGCGGCGGACCCGTGTTTCCTTGACGAGGACGGGATCGTCATCCAGCGCAAGGCGTCCCGTGGCAGCCAGTTCGCGACAGCGCCACCCGACAATCGCATCGCTGACCGCGGTATCCGCATGCTGACGCAGACGTGCCGCCAATTCCAGATATGGCATCCATTCGGTGGTGGCGTACTCCAATGCGGCGGCATCGATCTCGGCAAACGTACCGCTTGCGAAGGTATTCGTGCGTAAACGGCGAACATCGTTATCGAGCTGTTTCAACTCCTGCCATTCCAGGGCAAGCCGGCTGATGCGGAGTATTGAAATGGGCGCGATGGCGTGCAAGCCATCACTGACCGCGGCGAGTGATGCGGCATGCGCGGCCCTATCGTAGCCGGGGTGCCGTGCGTCGAGCTCGCCGATGGGACGATCGCTTTGGATGGCGATTTCGTTCAACCGTTGCGGCATGTTGCGCAGCCGATAAGCAAGGCGGCGCAGCAGCAACTGGTCTGCCGCATGTCGGGTATGCCAAAAGACAACCTCCCCCTCATTGTCGACGGTCAGCGTCTTCAGGGTATGGTCATTGATCGCAAATGCATCAGTAATCGTTTGTGACATGCCGCGCTCACCTGCGCCCAGCACGCGTTGCCAGAAACCCACGCGCGCTTCCGCGCTCTCGTCTATGTGTCGCAGCGGTCCGACTGTCAGGTCGTCGTGCAGCACGACCACTGGATCGCCGCGACGCGCGGCATTGGCCGGCAGCGCGAGTGCCTCGTCGAGCAACGTGGCGGCGCGGTCGCCATTGACTACATGTGTGAACACCATTGCTTCCTTCCTGCCTGGCCTGCATTACGTGTCGTACGCCTTGTCGTCTGTCCGTGAGGTCGGCCAGATGGCGTAACGACGCCTCTGCATCGCTACGCCGCATCGCCCTACACTCGCCCGCCGATGGCGTTGTTATAGTCTAGGCGATCGTACGGAATCGGACCATGCCGGCCGGTCCGGTCTTGCCAATGCTAGAGTGCTCGACATCTAGAAAAAAGGATACGCCATGTCCGTCAATCCGGTTTCCGAAGTGTCCAGCGGCGGCGCGGCGCGTGACAGTGATGCGCGTAGTGACGATGCCACGGCGCGTGCGCCGCGGTTAACATTTGTCCTGGGGGGGGCCCGTTCGGGAAAGAGCCGCTTTGCCGAGGAATGGGCCGCAGCATTGGCGACGCGCTCAGTCACGTCGCCAACGGCGGCGCCTGCCCGCGCTGACGCCGCGCATGCGGTCGCATCCGACGCCAGCGATTCTCATGTTAACGGGAGCGTCGCCCCGACCATTACGTATATTGCAACATCGGCTTGCGTCCCCGGTGACATTGCATTCGCGGGACGGATTGCGTTGCATCGCGCGCGCAGGCCGGCCGCATGGGGGCTGATTGAAGCGGATCACGACCTTGCAGGCGCGCTACGTTCCGCGGATGCCGAGGGGGAGGGCATCGTGCTGATCGATTGTCTGACGTTGTGGCTGACGCGATTGCTGTGCCCGATGGACGCGGATGCGCCCCGCGAGGACTGGCAGGCACGGCTATCGGATTTCGATGTGGCCTTGGCGCAAAGCCGGAGTCGAGTCGTGTTGGTCAGCAACGAAATCGGACTGGGTGTGGTGCCGATGGGGGCGGTCACACGATTGTTCGTCGATGAACTAGGGCGATTGAACCAGCGTGTTGCCGCGGCGAGTGATCGTGTGGTGTTGACGGTCGCGGGGTTGCCATTGGATTTGAAGGGCGGCATTGCCGCTTCACGGCTGGGCGTTTGATGAAGCCAACTGACGGTGAGGCGTGTGTCGCGGGAAAGGACGATAGGCCGATGCCGCATATCGGGCGTCGATGCGTCCGTCTTTGGCTGGCCGCATTGCTGTCTGGCGCGATGGGGTTCTGCCCGGTCGCTTCGTTCGCGCAACATCCCGGCGCCCGTGCCGATGGCGCAGGCTATCGCGCGGAAGACAACGATGCGTCGTGCAGCGCCGTGGCAAGTCCTTGGTGCACGCGCGACGACGCCGGTCGCCTTGTCAGTTTGCGAAGGCCGGCGCGACGGATCGTCAGTCTTGCCCCCCATGTCACGGAATTGGTCTATGCAGCCGGCGGGGGCGCGTGGCTGGTCGGCGCCGTCAATTACAGCGACTATCCGCCCGCAGCGCGGACGTTGCCGCGCGTAGGGGGCTACGCATCGATTGACATCGAGCGTATTGCCGCGCTGCATCCGGATCTCATCGTGGCTTGGCGCTATGGCAATGCCGATCGGCAATTGGATGCCTTGACCGCGCTAGGCATTCCGGTTTTCGTCAGTGAGCCGAGGCATGTCGACGATATCGGCACTTCGCTGCGACGCTTAGGCGCGCTACTCGGCACCGCTTCGACCGCGAACCAGGAGGCGGCGCGGTTGGAAACGGGTTTTGCGGCATTGCGGGAACGCTACGCGCGGCGTTCGCGGATCAGCGTGTTTTATCAAGTCTGGACGCACCCGTTGATGACATTGAGTGGGCGGCAGATTACAAGCGATGTCATTGCACTTTGTGGGGGCCGTAACGTATTTGCAGATCTCCCTGGCGTGGCGCCGACTGTGTCAGCCGAGGCGGTGATCGCCGCCGCGCCACAGGCGATCGTCGCGCCGGCGGCAGGCGCGACGCGGAACGGAAATACGGCGATGGTAACGGACTGGACTGCATGGCAGGCCTGGCCGTTGTTGCCTGCGGTGGCGGCAGGCAATCTCTTTTCGATCGATGGCGACCTTATCAGTCGACCCGGACCGCGCCTGCTCGATGGGGCACGTCTGCTATGCGAAGACCTGGATCGCGCACGCCGGCGCCTGGGGCCATGAGGGTGGTCAGGTACGGCCCGCGGGCCGTCTTATTGCGCCGCCGCATTCGACATTTACCGCAGTTAGCCGTCCCACTGCCGTAAGGTCCACGATGGTGACGGGCGCGAACCGCGATGCCGCAACGTCACGGCGCCACCGAAATCGAGTGGCCATTGCAGCGTGGCGGTCAATGGCAGGTCGAGTGCCAGCGCGGTCAAGACGCGAATGGGGCCGGCATGCCCGATAAGCAGCAGGCAGGGCGGTGGTGCGGGCTCGTCGGTCTCTTCTTCATGGTTTGCGCTGTCGAGTGTCGTGGTCAGCTCTCGCAGCCAGGCGCCGCAACGGTCGGCCAGCATTTGCACGCTTTCACCGTGGTGTGGCCGGCCATTGAGGATATCGGCTGCCCATGCGTCGATCTGATGGCGGGGAATGTCGTCCCAGCGCTGCATTTCCCACTGGCCGAAGTCGAGTTCCGCCAACCTTGGCTCGATGACAGGCGAAGCAGGCAGGCGTGCTTTCGACGCGGCGTGCTCATGCGGATGAGCGAACGTCAACGATGCGTGTTGCTGTCGACGTGGATCGTCACGCGGATCGTGCAAGCCAGGCGATGGCAATGCCCGGGTCAGGGCGTGCGCAACGTCTGCGCATCGTTGCAATGGGCTCGCGAAACAAGCATGCACGAGGCCACGTTCGCGGAGGTGGGCTGTGATGTTCGCGACGGCCAAGGCTATCGTCGCAGTTTGCGGCGGGATGGCGAGGTCCGTCGTACCGACCACCGAATGCTGAGATTCGGCCGTGTCCGCGGGGAAGCGCGGAAGGAGCGCGACGTCGGTCTGGCCGTAGCAGACGCCAGACGGCACGTCGACTGCCGGATGACGAATCAGGACGAGATCCATGCGAGCACGATCAGATAGATACCCATTTCGAACAATTGCTGTGCGAGTCCTAGGCAATCACCGGTGTAACCGCCGATGCGCCGCAGCCACCATCGTCCCAGCAGCCAATGCAGCACCGCGCCTGCCCCGATCAGTACGAGTCCGAGCGCGATGCCATGCCAAAACAGGCCAGGCAGGCCTAGTACCAGGGCGATGATGACGCCCTTGGTCGCCCTGGTGGCGTGTTCAGCGCGAACGTCGTTGCCACTGCCGCGTTGGAACGGCCGTGCCTTTGCATCGATCGCCGAACCGGTGGCGTCCTCCTCCGCGATGCTCGGTGTTCCGCTGTCGGCCGGGCGCCTATCGACATGCCCGGCATCCTGCCCCTTATCCTTGGGCGTCCGGGCGTAATCGAGTGTTGCCGTGAACACGATGGCTCCCGCGCGGCTGGCGGCATGGGCGACGATCATCCACGCTGCGACGAATCCGTAGCCATAGGCGGCGAGACCCTGCAGCGTTTGCCATTTCAGCGTCAACGTGACGATCAAGCCGATGGCACCGAACGCGCCGATCCGGGAGTCTTTCAGGATGCGCAGCACGTCGGTGCGCTGATAACCGCCGCCGAATGCGTCGCAGCAGTCGGCCAGCCCGTCTTCGTGTAGCGCGCCGGTCGCGAGAAGCGTCGCGATTATCGATAGCAGAACGGCGACCGAAAGCGGCAGGACATGACTGCCAATACCGAAAGTCAACGCCCCCAGCGCACCGACGACGGCGCCCACGACAGGAAAATAGCGTGCTGAACGCGCAAGCCGCGCATCGGTGAACGCGACGCCGTGCGGCACAGGAAAGCGTGTGAAGTAGCCGAATGCGATGACGATCGTTCGGGCCTCTTCCCGCCAATCGAGGCTATCGTGTTTCTCTTGCGCGCGCGTCATGCGTTGCGGCCGTCGACGCTAGCCGATGCAAAACTCGCCATATCGGAAAGCATGGCGCATGCTGCGCGAAGCAGCGGTAGCGCGAGCGCCGCACCGGTCCCCTCGCCGAGTCGAAGGCCCAGGCGCAATAGCGGATGCGCGTTGAAATAGGCGAGCATTGCCTGGTGTCCTTTCTCGTCGGATTCGTGAGAAAAGACGCAGTAATCGCGGGTAGCGGGAACGAGCGCGCAGGCGGCCAGCAAAGCGGACGAGACGACGAAACCGTCGACGAGAATCGTCATCCCCTTTGCCGCCGCGGCAAGGAAGGCGCCCGTCATCGCCGCAATCTCGAATCCACCGAACGTTGCCAGGGTCTGTTGCGCCCGCTCAATCGGATCGACGATGCTATCGAGCACCGGGCCATGTAGCGCCAGGGCGGCAGTCAGCACGTCGCGCTTGCGGGCCAAACCGGTATCGTCCAGTCCCGTGCCACGTCCGACGCAATCGGCAATTGGCTCACCGGTAAAGCGATGCATCAAGCACGCGGCGGCTGATGTGTTGCCAATCCCTATTTCCCCGAAGCCGATCGTGTTGCAACCTCGTGCCACCTGTTTTTCGACCGCACGGGCACCTGCTTCCATGGCGTGCTGCAATTGCGGCGCGGACATTGCCGGTTCGCGAGAGAAATCCGCTGTTCCAGCGGCCACCGCGTCACGAGTCAGTAATGATCTTGCCGGCGCCGCTTCGAGATCGAGATCTTTTGGCAATGGATTGGCAATGCCCACGTCGACGATCGCGCAATGCATATCCGACGCGCTACAGAACGCGTTGATCGCTGCACCTCCGGCGACGAAATTGGCCACCATCTGCGCGGTTACCGACTGTGGAAATGGACTCACGCCCTGAGCGGTGACGCCATGGTCTCCGGCGAATACCACGAGGGTCGGGCACAGGATGCGGGGGGTGTCGCTACGTTGTATCAAGGCGATCTGCAACGCCAAGGTTTCCAGGGCGCCGAGACTTCCCAGTGGTTTTGTTTTGTTATCGATAAGCGATTGCACCGCCGGACCCCTGCTCTTATCCACGCTTGCTACCCTTGGCAGTTGCACGAATGGAAACGCCCGCGAGACGACGGGCACGGAAGAACCCGTTATCGGAGGCGTTGGTATGGCTGGCAATGCTTTGGACATAAATGTGCGGTTCGTCAGATGTCGATATTGGCCAGTGCGGCTCACGCAACGCATTATGTGGCGCGCAAATCCGACATGCAATGTATGGGGCCCGGGAGGGGCGTACCACAGCGGACATGTCCAGAACCAGGTCGGCGGAAACGTGATTCTCTCATAGGCATTTGTGTCCGATCTGGAACGAGGTGTGCCGGAATGCCGGGCGAAATGAAATGTGCGCCTCTGTATCAAGCCCTTCACCGGGTCTTGCGTGATCCGGCAAATACTCGTTGGTCTCCTCCTGCCTAAAGACAAGCGATGAAAGATAGATATCGATTACAGTCGTTGGATTGGCATTCATGGGTGAAGCGCAGGTGTAGGGCGAGATGGTGTGCCCTCAATCTTGCCCGTTCGCCAACGGTGTTTCCGGGGGATGCAGAAGATGAACGTTTCGGCATTGCCGACGTCGCGTCCGCGCGAAATGGGCGGTCTGGAGGGGGCGTATCCAAAAGGCAAAGTGGGTGTCCGTGCAAATTTTATTTCACAGTTCGGGAAACGTACCAAGGCAAGTATCCGAGCGAAATTTGAGCATCCGTTCCGGCTGATCAAACAGCAGTTCGGGTTTGTCAACGTGCGCTACCGTGGCTTGAAGAAAAACACCGCGCAGCTCGCGACTTTGTTTGCTCTGTCCAACTTGTGGATGACGCGTCGCAAATTAATAAAGGTGTGAGCAAGATGCGCTGGATCGAGGTGCAAACAAGCGACATTGCAACAAAAAGCGCAGCCAAAGAACCGTCAGATTGCTCTGTTCGAAACCAACCCGACGAATAAGCAAGCCGAGAATCATCTGAGACTTGCCCATGCACGCTCGAAAGTGCTTTGTTCAGACCATCCCTAGTTGTTAGGGATTCATTTCCTTAGTAACGTAGCTAACGCGTGAAGTTGGCCGCCTGGGGAGTACGGTCGCAAGATTAAAACTCAAAGGAATTGACGGGGACCCGCACAAGCGGTGGATGATGTGGATTAATTCGATGCAACGCGAGAAACCTTACCTACCCTTGACATGGTCGGAACCCTTGAGAGATCAGGGGGTGCTCGAAAGAGAACCGATACGCAGGTGCTGCATGGCTGTCGTCAGCTCGTGTCGTGAGATGTTGGGTTAAGTCCCGCAACGAGCGCAACCCTTGTTGACACCCTGCAACTCGAGTGCATGAAGTTGGAATCGCTAGTAATCGCGGATCAGCATGCCGCGGTGAATACGTTCCCGGGTCTTGTACACACCGCCCGTCACACCATGAGAGCGGGTTTCACCAGAAGTAGGTAGCTTCACCGCAAGGAGGGCGCTTACCACGGTGGGATTCGTGACTGGGGTGAAGTCGTAACAAGGTAGCCGTATCGGAAGGTGCGGCTGGATCACCTCCTTTCTCGAGCTTGAAGTATAAGTTGCTAAAGCGCTCACGCTTATCGGCTGTCATACGACAGGCTGTAGGGTCTGTAGCTCAGTCGGTTAGAGCGCTGTCTTGATAGGGCGGGGGTCGTTGGTTCGATCCCGTCCACCTCCACCAGAAAATGGGGAACAGAAAGTCGACGAAGGGTATAAGGGCGCCAAGAAATCAAGAAGCGGTGAATGGGTCGTTGAGAGCGATTGTGTTAAGCAATGATTTTCGACCAATGGCTTGAGTGTAAGAAATAAGGTTGTGCAATGAGGTGAATGTTTATGGATTTCAAGCGTTACACGAAATTTTATCTGGTGACTCCATCTTTTATAAGTGCGCTCGTTTTTTCTGCAGCGACGCAAGCTATGGAATTAGATCGAGAGCGATATTTGTATACGTTGAGCTTAGGAGGTGGGAGCGGAGAGAAAGGCGGTGTTCCTAATTTACTGGTATTTAAAAATTCTCCACAAACACGTTCGCTAAGTATTGGGATTGAGCGTTCTGTTTGGTCGGTACGGGATAACATCACAGTCAGTGGGGCAAGTTATGTGCATACGGTTTTCAGGAGGAATGGAAGTTTTGTGGTGACAGGAATTAATCCGCTAATTAATTTTCATTTCTTTAATGATAGGTTGGTTTTTAAAATTGGCTTAGGTGCCGCAGTATTAAGCAATAAGCAAGTTAGATCTGATGTTTATCAAGGAAGTTATTTAAATTTTTTGGAAACAGCTGAATTATCATTGGCCTTGCATAAGCAACTTAGCGTCTTTGTCAGGGCGCAGCATGCTTCAAATTTAGGTTTTACACGAAATAATCCAGGCTGGAATATGTATTCGGTAGGGGCGTCGTTCAAGTTTTAAGAGTAAGCGATCCGTGACGGACGTCTACAGCGTCGAGCCGCCGGTTCTTGCGTCGGATTTTCAAGGCACCGCGGTAGCAGTTGCTCATACATAGTCAGCGGCACTTGCCGCATAGGGCTGCGCCTTGAACAGCACAACCAGATCGCTGTACGCGTCAATGCCGTTGGCCTTGCACGTCTCAATGATCGAGTAGTGTTATACGGGCGTAGCCATCACTCATCAAGGCAGCGCCCTTGCGTGTGCTTGACCATAGCGCTACGCCGCGCGCAGTGCCTCGCCCCGGCGCATAGCTGAACGGCCGCACCGGATGGATGCCGTCGGTCATCTGTGTCCGCAAATAGCGCTTGGACTGGGCCGCACGTCTAGGCTCCTTGAATCGTCGACCCTGAACAACTCGTAGAGTCGCATGAGATAAGGCTTTGGCATGGTATCGGGGTTGAGGGAGTGGTAAGGAGCAGGCATATCACGCATGGAGCCCTGCAAATTCTGACGAATTTTGAATATGCCCGAAGAAAGCTTCGCCGGAAGCAGATTTCTTCCGGCAACCGCTGCGCGAACAGATCAACTTGAAGCGTGCGCAGGTGAATCTCTGTGAGCTGATTGATTGGGAGCGACTGCACGGCGTGACATGAGCCCGAGCTTCGCAGCGCGGCAGGCCAGCGCGTTCCTCGTGTTTGATCGCCGGCGCTGTATTTGCCGCATGCGTTTGACCTGTCCGGTTAGGCTTTACGTGCCTCGCTTTATTAGTACATGCGCGTCGTCTTTGGCTGTGGTTGGTCTACCCGCTCAATTTCACAAAAAACGCAAAAGTACTTGCAGGTTTGCTGGGTGTGTCCTATTATTCGGCTCCCCGCTGCAGACAAGGCGAAGCGTTTGTTGTGGTGGTGGGGCGGTGGTGAGAGAAGGTACTTGG
>Ga0308167_1000450_pt1 | contig 72070 bp, 72 predicted proteins | sample PhyCR1_2_FD_202138 | JGI IMG/M metagenome (GOLD analysis project Ga0308167, IMG submission 202138) | Phyllosphere microbial communities from UC Gill Tract Community Farm, Albany, California, United States - DLSLRC.R1 | ecosystem: Host-associated > Plants > Phyllosphere > Unclassified | place... | reverse complement strand
ATACAGTAGAAGGCGCCAGCCGGAAAGGCAATGAAACCACTCCGATGTTTCGCTATCATGCGCGCTGACTCTGTTAGACTTGTGCGCCCGATCGCGCCACGGTAAGGAATCCCGATGTTGTGGTTTAAAAATATGATGGTTTATCGTCTGAATCGTGACATTCCGTTGTCCGCAGACGAGATGGAAAAACAGCTCGACGCCTTCACTTTTTCGCCGTGTGGCAGTCAGGATATGAGCAAAACCGGCTGGGTACCGCCGATGGGCAACCGCAGCGATGCACTGACGCATGAAAACAACGGCCAGATTGTCATCTGCGCCCGTAAAGAAGAGAAAATCCTGCCGTCTCCGGTAGTGAAACAGGCGCTGGAAGCGAAAATCGACAAGCTGGAAGCGGAGCAGAGCCGCAAGCTGAAGAAGACCGAAAAAGATTCGCTGAAAGATGAAGTACTGCACAGCCTGCTGCCGCGTGCCTTCAGCCGCTTCAGCCAGACTTACCTGTGGATCGACACGGTGAACAACCTGATTATGGTTGACTGCGCCAGTGCCAAAAAAGCGGAAGATACTCTGGCGCTGCTGCGCAAAAGCCTCGGCTCACTGCCGGTGGTGCCGCTGACGCTGGAAAGCCCAATTGAACTGACCCTGACCGAATGGGTACGCTCCGGTGACGTGCCGGCCGGTTTCGCCCTGATGGATGAGGCGGAGCTGAAAGCAATTCTGGAGGATGGCGGCGTGATCCGCTGCAAGAAGCAGGATCTGGTGTGCGATGAGATCGCTAATCACATCGAAGCGGGCAAGCTGGTGACCAAACTGGCGCTGGACTGGCAGGAGCGCATTCAGTTTATGCTGGCCGACGACGGTTCAGTCAAACGCCTGAAGTTCAGCGACACGCTGCGTGACCAGAATGACGATATTGATCGTGAAGATTTTGCTCAGCGTTTTGACGCCGACTTTATTCTGATGACCAGCGAACTGGCTGCGCTGACCAGCAACCTGGTGGAAGCATTAGGCGGCGAAGCCCAGCGTTAAGCCGGTGCTGCCCTGAAAGAAAATGGCCGCATTGCGGCCATTTTTTTATCCTTTCAGGTAGCGACAGAGATAGGAACTGGGTTCGCCAACCTGCAAATGAAATTCGCTGTGGCCCGGCACGTTGAACACCGAACCCGCTTCAAACCATTGCCACTCGGTTTCACCCGGCAGCAGCACCTTCAGCGACCCGCTTACCACGGTCATCTCTTCCGGCTGAGCGGTACCAAAGGTATATTCGCCTTCAGCCATCACGCCCACGCTGGCACGGCCGGTGCTCGCACTGTCAAAACCAATGGATTTAACTTTTCCGTCAAAATACTCACTAATGTTGAGCATAATACTTCCTCACAGCACATTAAGGTGTCTGGCAGTGTAGAAGGGAACTCGCTGATCTGTCACGCGAAATGATGGTCGTTTGTGATCTCTCACGTCAGCCCAGCAGTTCCGCCGCCAGTCTGGCCACCAGCTGGTTAGAGAGCAGTACCGGTACGCCAAGCCGCGACTGCAACGCGGCCCGATGCTGCTGGTGATAGCCAATACAGTCCAGCACCACCAGCCCGACATCAGCAGCCTGCAAGGTGCGGGCTGCTGCTGCGAACGTCTGCTCATCAGCCAGATAAGGGCTGGCGACGGCGAAACAGGGCGGCGATGGTAACTGCCGCCATTTACCGGCCTGTTCAACGATCTGCTCCTCTACCGGCACCACGATGCCCACCCGTTGCTGCTGCACCAGTGCGCGGATCAGCGGCGGGATAATACGATCCGGCTCCAGCAGCAGTGCGCGCCGGGTACTTAAAGTACCGAACTCGCCGGTACACAGCAGCAGAATGGTGTCGTAACCGGCCTGCTCCAGCGCGCTGATTTTGCGCTGTAATCCCTGCTCCACCTTTGGTGCCGCCAGCCGTACCTGCTCACCGCTCTGCAGCCGGGAAACCAGGACCGCCTCACCCGCCGCCGGAGCATACTGCACCGCGATGTCGGCCGCGCTTAATCCATCCAGCAGGCCAGCATGGTCGGTAACGGCGTCCGGCAGGTGCTGGCGCAGCAGTGGCAGAATGTCGCTGCGCGGTGACTGACCGATAGTCAGGGTGACCAGAGATTTAGCCATATCAGTGATTCCGCTGGCGCAAATGCCCCAGGCTGCCGTACAGCGCCAGCAGCCGCGCATACTCTTCAGCGTCATAAAAGTGGCAGGTCTCGCGACCAAACTCTTTCGCCACTTCAACCGCAAATTTTGCCGCGGCGGCGATATCCACCTCATGACTGGCTCCGGTACCGCAGCCCGGCACCACCGATTCCGCAGTGATCGCGACCCCGACCACCGGCACATCGGTGGCGGTCGACGGTTGCAGAATGCTGTTCAGATGGTAGATGCCGTTGCCATAGGGGGTGATGTCCTGAGTGGTAATCGGAAAGGTGACGGCCGGACGACCGGTAGTCATCTCCATGATGCGCAGCAGATCCTCAGACACCCGCAGGATGTAACCCTCTTTCACCGTGGGCGACAGCGCAAAGCCCTTGTGGTTGATGATACGGTTACCTTTGGTGGTGTCGATTGACAGAATCGCATCCACTCCCGCCATCACCTCATTATCATTCATGGTGACATCGTCAATTGGCGAATCCATAAAGTCGACCGGCTGATGCGGACGGGTTGGTGCATCCGGGCAGATGTGGGTGGTGACAATCACATCTCCGCTCAGGCGATCGCCTTTGAGCTGCATCTGGGCCAGCTTCAGCGCACTGGCGATCGCCGCCACGGCACCGTCCGCATCTGACACCATGCCGATACGGCCTGGACGCGCGCCAATACCGCCAAGACGCCCGATAATGCCCAGCGTCGGTGCAGTGCCGCCGCTGGCTTTGCCCTGGGTGCCGGGAATATCGATGCGGATAAAATCGGTACGGCCTTTAGGGCCGGTAACCCGGGTAAAACTGGCTTCCACCTGCGGATACGCGGCGAACAGATCCACCACCTGCTGCCCATCAATCAGAGCACTATCCAGTAACTCAAAAACCTGTAAGGTCTGCTGTAAACTCATGGTTAATCCTTAGCTATTTCTTACTGCTGCTGGCAAACAACGAATTAAAGAAGCTGTACAGGGCATCGCCAGCAATAAAGCCTGCCGCCATCACTTCCATCGGCGATCGGCCGCGCTCACCCCAGACACGAATGATCACGATACGCAGCGCAATACCCACCACCACCGCCCAACCGGCCATGGCGTTATTGATCAATAAACCGGTGGCTAACAGCACGCCCAGCTGGCGTTTTGGTCCACCAATCAGCTGAATAATCGCGCCTGGGATGGCCCAGATCAGCAGGTTGCCGGCGATGCCTGGCTCTGCGCCAGCCTGAATGGTTTTGGCATAGACCCGCGCGACCGGCGGCAGCAGGTTATCGGTGAAGAACAGCGTGTGGGCATACCAGACCAACGGAATCGAGACCACAAAGGCGATCATTGCGGCGATCAGCTGAATACGACGGCCCCACAGCTCCTGCTGCATATCCGCGCCGTTACCGCGCAGGATAAAGCCCGCCTTGAGGTCGTAACCCATATCGGCAAAGGCTGGCCCGGTCGCGGCGGTAAAGCCGCACAGCAGGCAAAGCGCCAGCGGCGGGAAACCGATCAGAATACCGATAATCAGGGTGATCAGCGCCACCGCAAACGCCGGAAACCAGCCAGAGTGCATGGCGGCAATACCGACAATCAGTTCGTGAACGAAGGCGGCAAAGGCGGCGTAGAGAATAAACAGCAGCAGCATGGCCAGCCCCATTTCACTCCACAAACCGCCGGCCAGCGCCAGCAGCGCTGAAATAATGATATAGCCCGCACTGCCCAGTCCCAGCGCCCGCTGCACTTCATTGCCGTTACGGCTGACCACCAGCGCGTCATTTTTGCGGCTGCGGATCACCATTACCACCTGAATCAGCGCCACCAGTCCGGCCCCGACCATAACGCCATGAGGAATATAGAGCGCGTTAATATCAATGCCGGCCACCGGCTGGGCATAGGCGCGCAGCAGGAAGCCAATGCCCAGCATCGACAGCGCCCAGATGTTGCCGATAAACGCGGTACCAAAGGCGGACATTGGAATCTTCAGCATCGCGCCGACGATGCCGCCCACAATGCCCATCACCAGCAGCCAGGCCTGACGTCCGCCTCTATCGCCCGCCTTAATCGCTTCTGCGGCCGCGACGCCCGGCGGCCAGGCGTTGCTGGCCGGGAAAACGCGGGTATCAAACAGCCGATAGAGCAGCCAGGCATCCAGCAGCATGGCGGCACTGACGCCACAGAACAGCGGCAGCACCAGCTGTGGCTCGCCCAGCGCCCACGGGACGGCAATTGGCATCAGCAAGCTGTTAGCGGCACCGAAAGTAGCCGAGGAGATGGCGGTCTGCGCCAGATTCTGAATCTCTATTGAGCGATAGCGGCGAAATGCCTGCAGTGGAATGCGCGCCAGTAACATCGCAAACAGCGCGCCGATAATTGAGGTATTGGGCGTCACCCCAATGGTGGTGATCAACTGAATACCAATAATGGCACCCGCAATCGACAGAAAAATTAAAACCAGCGCAACGCCAACGTGCTTAATCGGATTTACCCGTTCCATCTATTCCCCTCTCCCTTCCCAGACGAAATGAAATAACGTTTTGCCAGCCCGCTGGCTTACGTCGTTTTTATATTTCACTGATCTGACACGCTGATCGTTGCGGCAGCAGGACGCGTGTGCGTACCGTCCCGGCGACGCACCTGAGACGTGGGGAGGCCCGCACAGACAACCGAAGCGCTGCGTAAAGAGTGGCGGTCAGATTAAAAGAAAAAGGCCCGAAGGCCTTTGTTTTTCCCTGGTGTGGCGAAATATTACGCCGATAAAATCGTTGTGACGTTACGCGCCAAATTTCTCAGCCATCTGTGCGGCGGTTGCGCGTAAGGCGTCAAGCAGTGCTGGCGGGTAGCCCGGTTCAGTCTCCTGCGACAGAAACGACAGGCAGAGCGCTACCGTTTCGCCATGATGTTTGTTGTGCACGATGACTGACAGCGAACTGATGCCAGGCAAGGTTTCATTGCGTGCCAGTGACCAGCCGTGCTGACGCACTTCAGCCAGTCTGGTACACAGCGCGTCGGGCGTTTGCGGCGAATTAGCTGAAACGACCTGCCAGTCATCACGGTAGCGCGCCTGTACCTCTTCATCGCTCAACTGGGCTAACAGCGCCCGGCCGGTAGAGGTTGCGGCAGCGGGCATCCGGCTGCCTGGCGGTGTCACCATCTGGGTAAAATGGCGACCGTGATACATACGCATAACTAATATTTCGCGTCCGGCCAGCTTAGAGACGTATCCCATGCAGCCGGTGCTTTCAGCCAGTCTGATCATCGCGGCGGAAACGCTATCGACCAGCGGTGCCGAGAGATAATGCCCGGCGACGGCCAGCAGTACGCGACCAATGTGATAGCCGCGCGTTTCGGCATCCCGCTCCAGCAATCCCTGACTCTCCATCGTCGCAAGCAGACGCGAAACGGTGCTCTTTGGCAGCGTTAATGCCTCAACCACCTCGCTAAACGTCAGGCCGACATGGCCCTGCGTCACGCCTTTATGCTGGAACAATCTGAGTACCGCGGCGGCGTTTTCGAGTGTGGTCATGCTGCTAGTTTCACTATATGGAACTGAGTTCCTGAATCGGGTAAGTCGAAAATAAAGCGTTGAGCTGAATCGGTCAAGTGACAATTTTTAGCACGGTCGATTGGCAGACGGACAAAATACGGGCAGAGAAATGATTAGCGGGGCTTTATCTGGTGACGGAGAGATCGGGCAGGACAGAAAACAGTGCAAAACCGGGTTCAGCAGAAAATTTGCACAGAATTGAAGATCGGGTCGGCGGGCTTACAGGCTGGCGTCCCTGCCAGCGGCAACGTTTTACTCTTTTTCGACGTCTTCATAACGCAGTTTGGCGTCGCGCGCTTCCTCTTCCGTTTCATGCTCGCTGATTAACGAATTCGGTTTAGGATGGTCAGCACGTAATTCGTACGACGTCACTTTGTTGGCTTCGGTGCCCTTTTCAACCGGCACAATGCGCGCTTCGCGTGGATAGGGTGGTCTTGTCGGCATACGGTCTCCCTCCGGGCTGAATAACTCTCTGTGAGACAGGCTGATGCCTGCCAGACAGTAAGTATAGACAACCCCGCCCGAAGCGGGATCAAAGCGGGAAAAATCTGAGGGTTAGCTGGCGCGCGCCAGTGACAGAGAATGCAGGATTTCATCGACCACGCCGTCGGGCGACTGCATGGCGTTAACCTGATGATGAGCCGCCGCGCGGTATAAATGGGCGCGCTCACGCAGCACCTCTACCATCTCGTCAGCGATCGGGCGTCCGGTTAGCGTTGGCCGCTGTGCTGTTTCCGGCTGGCTCTCCAGCCGCTCCGCCAGCACTTCAGGCGAGGCGCTGAGCCAGATGACGCGGCCCTGCTCCTGCATAAAGCGGCAGTTGTGTTCCGCCAGCACCATGCCGCCGCCGGTCGCAATCACCGTCAACGGCGCAGTGACCGCCTGCAGCGATTCGGTTTCACGGGCGCGGAAGCCTTCCCAGCCTTCAGCCGCAACGATTTCCGCCACGCTGCGTTGCGTTGTCAGTTGCAGGTGGTGATCGGTATCGCAAAAGGCGTAGCCCAACGCCTGCGACAACGCTTTGCCGACGGTGGTTTTGCCGCAACCGCGTGCGCCAATCAAAAAGATGGGTAGAGACATCAGGGCCGTTCCTCCGCCTGGCCGCGTGCTGCGGCTGCATGTTTAGCTCAATAATGCGACGCATGATAACTGGAAATCTTTTTTGCCTCTACCCATCAAGCATGATTTGCGCATCGCCCTCGCTCAACTTCGGATAATTCTTTTATTTTCAAGGTGAAACCCATGCACGTTTTGTGCATGGCGGGCACCCGGTTACCGTCGCAACATTTGCTTACCGCCCCAATTTTACTTTGCAGCTTGCCGCCCCCATATACTGATAACAGTCGCAACAGGAGAGTCATCATGCAACGCGAAGAACAACAACTGATTGAAGGGCTGTTCAGCCGTCTGAAACAGGCTGAAAGCCAGACTGCGGCACGCGATGCCGCCGCCGAACAACTGATTAACCAGCACCTGCAGGCACAGCCGGGCGCGCCCTATTACATGGCGCAGGCGATTCTGATTCAGGAAGCCGCACTGAAGAAACTGAATGAGCGGGTGAGCGAGCTGGAGAGCCGCCTGGCGCAACAGCAGCCAGCGCAGAGCCGCGGTGGATTTCTGTCGGGTTTATTTGGCAGCGGATCGCGCCAGCAGCCGCCTGCTCAGCAGCAGCAGCCGGTGTGGAACAGTGCGCCACAGCAACCAGCCCAGCCGCCGCAGTATGCCAATGCCCCGACCCCACGCGGCACGGGCTTCCTTGGCGGTGCGCTGCAAACCGCAGTGGGCGTCGCAGGCGGCGTGGTGATGGCGGATATGCTGACCAGCATGTTTCATCATTCCCAGCCGGAAGAGATTGTAAACATCATTAACGAGCCACCGCTGCCGGAGGTGAATGACAACCTCAACACCTTTAACGGCGGTGATGAGAGCAGTTTCCTCGATCAGAACGCCGGCTGGGATAACGGCTTCGCCGACAACAGCGATCTCAACGATTTTGGCGGCAACGATTTCGACGACGACAGCTTCGTCTGATTTTAGCGTTTCTGCTGCCTGAGCCAGCTGTCCAGCTCGTTAGCAAATTGCTGGCGGTCACGCGGATTCATCGCCGCGGGGCCGCCAGTCTGCACCCCACTTGCCCGCAGGGTATCCATAAAATCGCGCATCGTCAGCCGTTCACGAATGGTGGCCGGTGAGTAGCGTTCGCCGCGTGGATTAAGCGCCGCCGCCCCCTTTTCAATCACCTCTGCTGCCAGCGGGATATCCGCCGTGATCACCAGATCGCCCGGCTGCGCCCGTCGGACAATTTCATTATCCGCCACGTCAAACCCCGCCGGCACCTGCAGCGTACGCAGATAAGGCGAAGACGGCACGCGCAGAAACTGGTTAGCGACAAAGGTGACGGTGGTCGCCGTGCGGTCCGCAGCACGGTACAGCACCTCTTTGATCACATTCGGACAGGCGTCAGCATCGACCCAGATAGCCATCAGGATTCCTTCTTATCAGAGACAGGCCCCGATCTTGCCGGACTCCTGCGCAATGGCAAATTTTATTTGCAGTGCGGTGACCGGCCTGAGCGCGGCTGACTTGTTATTCAGGCTGGCTGAAGTAAGCTAACCCGCTCAGAACAGCGAACAATGATTAAGGAGACGGCGATGCTGGCAAAGAAAATTGGATTTATCGGCGGTGGCAACATGGCAAAGGCCATTATTGGCGGACTGATCAGCAGTGGTAACATCGCGCCGTCTGATATCTCGGTTTTCGATCGTAAACCCGAGACCAACCAGGCGCTGGCTGAGCAGTACGGCATTAACGCCGCAGAGAGCGCAGAGGCGCTGGCACGCGAGGTCGATATCCTGTTTGGCGCGGTTAAACCCAACGTCATCCTCAAAATTCTCAAGGATCTGACCGGCAGCCTGAAAAAAGAGGCGCTGGTGGTCTCCATTGCTGCCGGAGTGACGCTGGATTCGCTCTCATCGGTGCTGGGTTACGATCGCAAAATTATCCGGGCGATGCCAAATACCCCGTCGCTGGTGAGTGAAGGCATGACGTCTGTCACGCCTAACGCGCTGGTTGAGCAGAGTGAAACCGATGAGGTGGTGGCCATTTTTGAAAGCTTCGGCAAAGCTGCGGTGGTGGAAGAATATCTGATCCATTCGGTGGTCGGCGTCAGCGGTTCTGCCCCTGCCTACGTGTTTATGTTTATTGAAGCGATGGCCGATGCCGCCGTGGCTGGCGGGATGCCGCGTGCCCAGGCGTACCAGTTTGCGGCTCAGGCGGTGAAAGGCGCCGCACAGATGGTGCTGACCACCGGTAAGCATCCGGCTGAGCTGAAAGATATGGTCTGCTCGCCTGGCGGGACCACGATTGAAGCGGTCAAAGTGCTGGAAGAGAAAGGACTGCGCTCGGCGGTTATCGAAGCGATGCAGCAGTGCATGGCGAAATCGGAAAAGCTAAGCCGCAGTTAAAACCACACGTTAAGGCCGCCCGTTAACGCCACAGAAACAGAGCAGGCCAGCGCCTGCTCTGTTGTTTTGTGCCAGTCAGATTAGCTCTGCCGCGCCTGATAAAGCGCCACCGCCTGCGCCACCGTCATCGGCTGCTGCATACGTTCGATCAGTTCCGCAGTCAGGGTGTAGAGGCCGCATGAGCAGACCGCAGCCAGTTGCCCCTGCTGTCCATAAAACGCGATAAACGTTTTATCGGCCGGCGAGCCAAGCAGCTGGTACTCATCCCATTCAGCGGCATGGCCCAGATATTCATAGCGCGTGCCATATTGGGTGGTCCAGAAAAACGGCACACGATCGTAGTGCACCGCCTGATCCAGCATATTGCGGGCCGCCGTCTGTCCCTGCTGGTGCGCCACGCGGTAGTGCTCAATGCGCAACGGTCCCTGCGCGGCTGGCCAGGTGGCGATATCACCGGCAACCCAGATGTTTTCTGCCACCCGCAGCTGAGCATCCGCCTGCAGGCTGCCATCCCCGGCGAGCGGTAAATCGTGGATAAACGGCGTCGCCGGTTTTACCCCGGTGGCAAACAGCACCACATCAGCCGCCAGTTGTTGTCCCTCTTTCAGCCGCACCGCGGTGACATGTTTGTCGCCCTGCAACGCCTCGATCTGGCCGTGAACCCATTTGACGCCATTTTCCTGATGTAGCTGCAAAAAATAGCGGCCAATCTGTTCACCGAACTGTTTCACAAACGGCAGCGGCTGGTGGGCAATCACCGTGACGTCAATGTTACGATTACGCAGCGCCGAGGCCATTTCAGTACCGATGAAGCTGTTGCCGATGATCACAATTTGCTGGCTGGCATCCACCGCTTTCAGTAATGCGTCGGTCTGATCTTTACTGCGCAGCAGATGTACGCCGGCCAGATCGCTGCCTGGCAGGTCAGGAAGCACCGGCGTCGCCCCGCTGGCGATCAATAATTTGTCGAACGACAGTGACTCACCGTTATCGAAAATCAGCCGCTGCTGCTGGCTGTCGAGCCGGGTAACGGTGGCCGTGATGCGCTCAACGTGATCCATCACATCCTCTTTCAGCAGCTGTGGCACTTCGCTGATATCCATCTTGCCGGAGGGCACAAATTTGGTCAGCGTCGTACGGTCGTAAGGGGCATCCTGCTCGCGTTCGACCAGTACCAGCCGGCCCTTAAAGCCCTCATGACGCAACCGCCACAGCGCGGCACTGCCGGCCGCCCCGCCGCCCAGCACCACGAAAACCGGCGCACTTGCCCCGCTGCCAATCGGCGCAGCAGGCGACATCGCTTTAGGGTTCACCAGGACCTTGCCGTTTTCAATCCGCAGTGGATACTGTTTCAGATCGGCCAGCGCCAGTGGTTCACACATTCTGCCATCCGCCAGATCAAACGCCGCTTTATGCCACGGGCAGACCAGCCGATCGCCGCAGATAGCGCCCTGCTCAAGCGGTGCGCCAGCATGGGGACATTTCGCCTGGTAAGCACGCACACTCTCTCCGTCCCGGATCAGCAATACCTCCACCTCACCCAGCTTCTTTTTAACCGGCTGACGCTGCGGCAACTCATTCAGGGCAACGGTAAATTGATAGTTCACGACATGGCTCCTTTTGCGTTCTGGTTATCGGATGCGCAGCAAAATATCCGCTGCTGCGCAAACCCCTACAAACAGTAAGTGTGGCAAAGGAATCACACGGCTCATGTCGGAATGTTAACGAGGCGGGTAGCGGGCTGTTTTATCAGGAAATTTAATCAGCGGAGGCGGGAAAGAGAAAGCGGCCACCCGGGTGGCCGGCAGGCGTCAGCTTTTTTTCAGGCACTGACTCATAAAGGTCTTACGGGCATCGCCCGCGAGCTGTTTATTTCCGGCTTCGCTGTTGCAGGTTTTCATTTTCATCTGCTGAGGCGACATGCCCGACAGCTTGCTGTCCTTCTTCAGACAGTCACTCATAAAGCTTTTACGGGCATCGCCTTTGAGGTTTTGTGAGCTGGCATGCTGATTACACATCGACATCTTCTCCTGCTGCGGCGTTTTATCCGCCGCGCTGGCTATACCGCTGACCAGCAGCCCTGCCATCATCATCGCCGTTAAACCGATTTTCATCGTATCTTCTCCATTGTGTGTTAGCCATTCTGATTCTGGCAGTGATTAAGCAAAGCGGGGGAATTTCAGGCGGAACTGCTGCCAGGATCGCAAATCAGGCCCGCGCTGCGCACGGTCAGACACGCGGGTGCCTGAGCAGCCTGTCGATGTAATTACGCAGCAGCACGGCGTTTTCATCACTGGCGTCGGCCGCATTGTCCATTGCCGTTTCAATGCTGGAGGTAATGGCCTGGTGCTGTTGCGGATCCAGCTTACGCACCAGCGCGGTGACCACGATTTCCAGCGCCTCAATCTGTGCGACCTGTTCTTTTGACGCCTCTTCTTTTTCAGCCAGTTTAACCAGTAGTTCAGCTATCAGGTTTTTCATGCTGTGATCTCAGCAGAGAAGAAAAGCAGAAATTAGCACTGGTGAAATAAAAAAAACAGAGGGCAATCCCTCTTTTGTCAGGCAGTTAACCTATGGCGCGTGGCGTGCGCCTGTATCGATGCAGGCTGTTGATGCAGGCGAAACGTTTTGCCAGCGAAAAGTGCCGCCGCGTAACGTTTCGCCCGCCTGAAACCGCCCGTTAAGCGTTAACGAGGATCGACAAAGCCGCGACCCGGCCCGCCGCCATGTCCGCCGCCATGTCCGCCCCAACCGCCGCCGCCCGGAGGAGGGAAAATACATCCGCTCAGCGCGGTAACCAATGCCACAACGGCAGTCAGCTTAATCAGTCGTACCATATCAACCTCAGGATAAAGAAATCGGGCTGAGTGTAGGGAGACGCCTGCAGGCCGACAAGTGAGAATCCTCCGTATCGGGCGGCTATTCATCTTTGCTGACCAGGCTTAACGCTTTACAGCCAGTACGACGTCACAATCTCAACATCTGTCGGCTATTCCGGCCCACGGCGATCGGCTTATTTTGTTCAAAACGTTAAGGCAGACGCTTTACAGTCTGAAGATTTTTGCGCATTGTGAGCGCATTACAATTTAAGGAACTCATCATGTCCCAGGCTGCTTTTCATGACATTATTTCCCGACGTGACTGGGAAAATCCGGTGATCACCGCACTGCACCGGCTGGATGCACATCCGCCGTTCGCCAGCTGGCGCGACGAGACCGCCGCGCGCGACGATCGCCCCTCGCCCTCACTAAAAAGCCTCAACGGTCAGTGGAATTTTAGCTATTTCACCCAGCCTGAAGCGGTTCCGGCCAGCTGGCTGCTGTCGGATCTGCCCGATGCCGCCACTCTTTCGGTACCGGCCAACTGGCAGATGCACGGCTACGACGCGCCGGTCTATACCAACGTGCAATACCCGATTCCGGTCAATCCACCCTATGTTCCGCAGGAAAACCCGACCGGCTGTTACTCGCTCACATTCACTAGCGACGCGCAGTGGCAGGCTAGCGGCCAGACCCGCATCATCTTCGATGGAGTCAACTCGGCCTTTCATCTTTGGTGTAACGGCCAGTGGATCGGCTACTCGCAGGATAGCCGTCTGCCGGCCGAATTCGATTTAACCGCCTGTCTGCGGCCCGGCAATAACCGGCTGGCGGTGATGGTGCTGCGCTGGAGCGATGGCAGCTATCTGGAAGATCAGGATATGTGGCGGATGAGCGGCATCTTCCGCGATGTCACCCTGCTGCATAAACCGACGGTCCAGCTGGCCGACGTTCAGCTTGAAACCCGGCTCAGTCCGGAATTTTCCAGTGCCGAGCTGCGGGCAGAGGTGAAGGTAGCCTGGCCCGCCGCGGCCTGCGCCGATGTTCAGCTGCGCCTGACGCTGTGGCAGGGAGATCGGCAGATCGCGCAGTGCCAGCAGACGCCCGGCAGCGAGATTATTGACGAGCGCGGCCACTATCCGGAACGCGCCCTGCTGCGTCTGCGGGTGGAACAGCCCCAGTTGTGGAGCGCCGAAACGCCGCATCTTTATCGCGCCACGCTGGCGCTGCTGGATAAGAATCAGCAGGTCATAGAAGTGGAAGCCTATGACGTCGGCTTCCGTCAGGTCACGATTGATAATGGCCTGCTGTGCCTGAATGGCAAACCGTTGTTAATCCGCGGCACCAACCGTCATGAGCACCATCCTGAGCGCGGTCAGGTGATGGATGAGGAGACGATGCGCCGCGATATTACGCTGATGAAACAGCACAATTTTAATGCCGTGCGCTGCTCGCACTACCCGAATCATCCGTTGTGGTACCGGCTGTGCGATCGCTACGGTTTGTATGTGGTGGATGAAGCCAATATTGAAACCCACGGTATGCAGCCGATGAACCGACTTTCAGACGATCCGCGTTGGTTTGCTGCTTACAGCGAACGCGTAACCCGCATGGTGCAGCGCGATCGTAACCACTGCAGCATCATTATCTGGTCGCTGGGCAACGAGTCGGGGCACGGCAGCACCCATGATGCGCTCTATCGCTGGGTTAAAAGCGCCGATCCGACCCGCCCGGTCCAGTATGAAGGCGGCGGTGCCGACACCGCGGCCACCGACATTATTTGTCCGATGTACGCCCGGGTCGATCAGGATCAACCCTTCCCCGCCGTGCCGAAATGGTCGCTGAAGAAGTGGATTAGCCTGCCGGGTGAAACCCGTCCGCTGATCCTGTGTGAATACGCGCATGCGATGGGCAACAGCTTTGGCGGTTTCGCTAAATACTGGCAGGCCTTTCGTCAGTTTCCCCGCTTACAGGGCGGCTTTGTCTGGGACTGGGTCGATCAAAGCCTGACCCGCTATGACCAGCAGGGCCAGCCGTGGCAGGCTTACGGCGGCGATTTCGGCGATAAGCCTAACGACCGCCAGTTCTGTATGAACGGGCTGGTGTTTGCCGATCGCAGCCCGCACCCGGCACTGTTTGAAGCGCAGCGCGCTCAGCAGTTTTATCAGTTCGAGGCCGATGCGGCCGATCCGTTCAGCGTGACCGTCAGCAGCGAATACCTGTTCCGGCGTAGCGACAATGAAGTGCTGCGCTGGAGTATCGAGCAGGCGGGGGAACGGGTGGCTGGAGGTGAAGTGCGGCTGGACCTCGCTGCGCAGGGACGGCAACGCATTACGCTGCCGCCGCCCGCCGGGCTGCAGGGAGAATGCTGGCTCAATCTGGCGGTACATCAGATTGAAGCCACCGAGTGGAGTCCCGCAGACTGGTGCGTCGCCTGGCATCAATGGCCGCTGCCGTCGACGCTGGTGCTGCCCTCGCCGCCGGCGTCGGGCAGTGCGCCGGTACTGCATGAGGAGGAGGGCGAAATTCACGTCACCCATCAGCAACAGCGCTGGTGCTTTTCACGCCACAGCGGCGAACTGGCGCAGTGGTACGTTAATCAGCAACCCACGCTGCTCTCACCGTTGCGTGACTGCTTTATCCGGGCGCCGCTGGATAATGACATCGGCACCAGCGAAGCTGAACGGGTCGATCCCAATGCCTGGGCCGAGCGCTGGAAAGCCGCCGGTTATGACCAGATGATCCGCAGCCTGATATCCATCGAAGCCAGCAGCCTGCCGCAGACGGTACAAATCGACACGCTGCACGGCTGGTACGCCAATGACCAGCTGGCCTTTATCAGCCGCAAACGCTACCAGATCAGTGCCCAGGGCGAGATGCAGATAAACCTGTTCGTTGAGCAGTCACCCGGCCTGCCGCCGCCAGCGCGAATCGGTCTGCGCTGCCAGCTGGCCACCCTGCCGCAGCAGGTCAGCTGGCTCGGACTGGGGCCGCATGAAAACTATCCCGATCGCCAGTTAGCTGCCCGCTTCTCGCGCTGGCAACTGCCGTTGCAGCAGCTGACAACACCCTATGTTTTCCCGAGTGAAAACGGGTTGCGTGGCGGCACCCGCCAGCTCGACAGCGGCAGCTGGCAGGTCAGAGGCGATTTTGCCTTTTCGCTCAGCCGCTTCAGTCTGGAGCAATTACGCGACACTTCACATCGCCATCTGCTACAGCCCGAAGCGGGCTGCTGGCTGCATCTGGATCTGCATCATATGGGCGTGGGCGGCGATGATTCCTGGAGTCCGAGCGTCAGTCCTGAGTTTTTGCTGACTCAGCAGCGCTGGCAGGCGGAGCTGACGATTTGCCAGCCGACGCCGGCAAAGGGGTTTTCGGACGGCGATAGAAGCGCTTCAGAAACACCACGTTAATCAGCACCACCACGGCGGTGGCGAAGAAGACCCAACGGAAGCCCGCCACCGCCGACACCGCTGCACCGAGCAGCGGACCGGCAACGTTGCCCAGATACATGAACGACTGGTTATAGCCAAAGATACGACCGGTGATGTTGTCGCGTGAATGGCGCACCAGCAGCGTCTGCACCGCCGGCATCATGGCGCCATCGGCAAATCCCAGCAGGAAACGCAGCACCCCAAGCTGGGTGGCGCTGGTGACAAACGACATGGCGACAAACAGCAGCAGCGAGATCACCATAGTGGCCAGCAGAATCCGCTGGGTGCCGATGCGATCGCCTAACCGCCCCAGTCGGGGCGCGGCGAGCAGTGCTGACACGCCCGGTAACGCAGCGATAACGCCGCTGAGAAAGGCGATGTTCTCTGCGGCAGGTGCCAGTTCGCGCACAAACAGCGTCAGGATCGGGTTCACCGATCCGTTGCACATCTGAATCACCATGGTGGTGAAAAACAGACAGACCATCAGCTTCGGGTTATCCAGCGAACGGAACACCTCGCGCCCGCTGAGCTTATCTTTTTTGCTGACCGGGGTGTATCCGGTCTCTTTAATCAAAAACAAGGTGACCAGGAAGCTGACCATCAGCAGCACCGCGGTGACAATAAACACGGTGCGTAATCCGACCCAGTCTGCCAGCAGGCCGCCCAGCATCGGCCCGAGGATCACCCCGCCAATCTGACCGGTGGAGACGCAGCTCAGCGCCCAGCCGCTGCGTTCACGCGGCACCTGCGCCGCCACCAGCGCCATGGCATTAGGAATATAGCCGGAGGTCAGCCCCATCAGCGCGCGCAGCAGTAGCAGTTGCCACGCCTCGGTGACAAACGCCTGCAGCAGAATCACCACGCCCATGCCAAAAGCGGCACGCAGCAACATCAGTTTGCGCCCTTTTCGATCCGCCAGGCTGCCCCACAGCGGCGCGACCGCCGCCGAAATGACAAAGGTGATGCTGAAGGTCAGCCCAGACCACAGGCTGAGCGATTCGCCACCGCTAACGCCAAGCTGTTCAAGGTAGAGCGGCAGAAACGGAATGATCTGGCTGATCGCCAGGCCGGTAAAAAAGCAGCCAAACCAGACCGAAATCAGGTTAATTTTCCAGGGTTCAATTACGCGTGGCATCAGCAGAAGGTTTGCAGGAAAGAGAAGCTTAAGTTTACCGCGCCCCTGACTTTGTCGACTGACAAAACATGGCACAGACGGTAAAACGCTGTTTTCCGCTTTGATTCAGCATACGGCCTGGCACAAATTTTCCTTACGCCAACGTTTACAGCAGCTTCCGGTGTCAAAACCGGCCTGTAGCGCATCGGGCAATTATCACTATGAAAAAATATTTCAGCCTGTTACTGACAATTATCCCCCCCGGTTCTATGTTTAAAAAACCGCCAGTCTCGTGCGGTGCGTCGATCATTCTGACAGACGCAGTAGCCTCACAATGACGGTGCCCGCCGTCAGTAAGATGCGAGGTGAGCTGACTCAATGGAGAGAAACCCAGCCCTTATGCCACGGCGTAAGGGGCGTTGTTGTTTTAGCGGAGGTAGGGAATGAGAGTGCAACCTAACAGCGCCAGCCGAGCTATCACCGACTATTTCAATAGCCCGGACTGGCGGATACCGCCTGAGTCTGACCTGCTGGCGGTCATACTACGTGAACTGATGGAGGCGGGACAACCCGCCACCAATAAGACCATCGTCGCACGGGTGATCGACAAACTCGAGGTCGAAGGCGATGAGACGCGGCTACAGAATTACCGCACCCTGCTGGCGCAGCTGATGGAAACGCGGCCGGAAGAGTAGTCGCTTATTTCACCCAGCGCAGCTGATCGGCTTCGCTGACGCTGGCGCGTCCGCTGCTGCGCTGAAACAGACAAAGCTCCCGTCCACGCTTATTCCGCATCTGTGGCTGCGGATAGCGGCCTTCCAGCAGCAGCGCGCTGTAACCCACGCTATCGTCATAATCGATAACCTCGCCGAGGACTCTGACCTTGCTCAGGGTGCTGGCGTTGATACAGGCCTGCGTCATCACCTGACGGCTCTGCTGCCAGGCAGTGTCGGTTGAGGCGTACGCCAGTGACGAACTGAGAAGTAGGACGGGCAGAAACGCCCCGATGATCCGCTGCATTTTTGCTCCCTTACCGCACTGAAGGCGATAAAAAAATTCCCGCCGGAGCGGGAATAAACAAGACGAGCATTGTCTATGGAGAGTGACGAGGAAGTCTCTTAAACGCCGCTCTATCCTCGCCTGCCGTTATGACAATGCTATGACAAATCGCCTGATTCAGGGTTAACCGCAATAAACCTGGCTGATATTGCCGCTCTTGTCGGCCAGGAAGTTCAGCCGGCTGAGGTTGAAGTCCATGGTGACGGCGGAGTTATACGGGATAGCCCGCACCTTCTGGTCAAAATGCTGACCCTGCAGTGAGGTTAATGGTTTGCCGACATAATGCTGATACTGCGAGGCACCGCAGCGGTCCGCGTCCGGGTCCTGCGGCGCGGTGGTGGTGTCGGGTTTGCTGGCAGATTGACAGGCCGTTAATGTAAACAGACCCAGTACCAGCAGCGCTTTTCCATAATGTTTCACGTGTGATCTCCTGTTGGACGTGTAAAACCCTGCCCCAAGAGTAGCAAAGCGCGCCCGCTGAGCTGAACCCTAAAAAAGTAAAGTTATCCCCACTGACCGCCAATTCGCTGCGCTATCAGCGTCATTTTTTAAGATTAATCGCACTTGCTGCCTAAAAATACGACAGTCAGCGGCTAAAATACTTAAGAATATTCTGAGGTCCAGAGAGGTGAAATCATGGAACTTATCATTTTTATCGTCTGTGCCATGCTGATGACCGCCGTGGCCGTTAAAGTCCGCTAACTCTGCTCAGGCGGACTTTGCGTAGTTCTTTCCAGAAGCGTGCTGAATGCGGCCAGCGGCATCGGTCGACCGAGGAAGTAGCCTTGCCCCTCTTCGCACGATAGCAGCTTGAGCTGATTCAGTTGCGCTTCTGTCTCAATCCCCTCTGCGGTAATAGTCAACGCAAACGCGCGCGCCAGCGCAATAATCCCTGCCACTACCGACTGCGCCTGTTGTGACTCCGGAAAATCTTTCATCCATGAACGATCGATCTTCAGACCGTTGAACGGGAAGGTTTTCAGGTATCCGAGCGCAGCATAGCCGGTGCCAAAATCGTCAACCGTGAGACGCACGCCCAGCGAGCGCAAGCCCTGCATCACTTCCAGCGCGTGCAGGGGATGTTCAAAGGTGACATTTTCGGTAATTTCCAGCTCCAGCCGCGTCGCTGGCAGGCCGCTGCGCGCCAGCGTATTCGCCACCCGCTGAACCAGGTCGGTGGTGCGAAACTCCATCGGGGAAATATTAACCGACACGTAACGATCGCCTCCCCAGGCCAGCGCATCTTCACAGGCGCGCATCAGTACCCAGTCGCTGATGGTAGCGATCAGCCCGCTCTCTTCCGCCAGCGGTATAAAGCGATCCGGCGTGATCCACTGTTCGGGCGCGATCTGCCAGCGGATCAATGCTTCTGCGCCGGCCAGTTGTCCGCTCAGCAGCTGATAGCGCGGCTGATAGTGCAGCCGGAATTCGTTGTTCTTCAGCGCCTTCTCAATACGCTGCGCCATGTCGCGCTTACTGTTGCGCTGGTTCGCCATCTCGTTGGCGTACCAGACCCACTGATTACGTCCGGCTTCACGCGCTTCATTCAGCGCAATGTCGGACATCCGCAGTAGCGCTTCCGGGTGGCTGGCATCCTGTGGCGCACAGGCGATGCCGAGGCTGGCGGTGAGGTAGTGAACGTGCTGGCCAGTGGTGATCGGCTGCTGGACGTCGTGTACCAGTTGGGCGCAACGTTCATCGACCTTGTCACGGCTGCCTTCACGCAGCACCAGTACAAACTCATCACCGCCCAGCCGCGCCGCCAGCTCATGCGGCCCGATAGCGCTTTTCAGGCGCTGGGCCATCTGATTCAGTACGCCATCGCCTGCCGCATGGCCCCAGGTTTCGTTGATCGGCCGGAATTGATCGAGATCGAGGCTGATAATCATCAGCGGATTGCTTTCGTCGGCCAGCTCAAGATGGTGCGTCAGGAACTCCTGCAAATGGACGCGGTTGGGCAAGCCGGTTAATACATCGTGACGCGACAGGAACTGAATACGCGCTTCGGCCTCCATTCCCTGGGTAATGTCTGACACCGTGCCGCGGAAACCGATGCAGCGCCGATCGTGCCAGACGGTTTTCGCCACCAGCTGACCAATCCGCCGGTCTCCGTGCGCCGACATAAACTGGCAGCGCAGCGGCATCTGTTGCGGCTCCTGCTCCTGGCGCAGTAGCCAGGTGACCAGTGAATGGCTGGGGTGAGTCAGCAAGTGATCGATATGACGCCCCAGCCACTGGGAGATTTCATGGCCGGTTACGGTGTGAAAACGCGCCGACAGGTAGATCAGGCGGCCCTCTTCATCGGTCTCCCAGATCCAGTCCGACGCGGCTTCAGCCAGATCGCGGAAACGGGCCTCGCTGTTTGCCAGCTCCTGCTGACTGATCGCCAGCATGGCAAAGCGTCGATCGGAGAGAATGGCGTTGTACAGCGCGTGACGGCTGACGCGGCGGGTGATCATCCCGATAATAATCGCCATCATCACCAGCAGCGGCAGCAGGAACCAGATCAGCCCCATGCCCGGCATTTTCGGCGTCCAGCGCAGCACCATCGGCGTACTGCCGGTAATCGGCTGCAGCATCCGCGGTTCGCGTTCAGCATCCATCGCGCTGCTGGCCAGCCGCGGTCCGCGCACGTCCAGCGCCGCACCCAGCTCTTTCAGCTTGGCGGGGGTAAACAGATTCACGAACACCATGATCGACGGCGGCCCCGATTTCAGCGGCAGCGCAGCAACTTTGCCGCGGCTGATCGGCGCGGCGACCACGATGGCTGCCTGACGATTAATGATGGCGTTACGCACCAGAGCGGCGTTGTTGAGCTGACGCGCGGCCGCAATCATTTCGCGGCTCTGACTGCCAAGCCAGGCTTCCAGCGGCGTATCGGAGAGCTGACCGTTAATCACCGCGTAGCTGGTGCGTCCGTGACCGTCGACGACGAACACGCCCTCGTAGTGATACTCCTCATACAGGCCCGGTCCAAAGTTCTCTTCGTCGTAGGCCCAGACTTTATTCACCGTCAGGTGCAGGTTACGCCAGGCCTCACCCCAGAAGGCATAGTCACGGATATCGGTGACCATCGCGTCCTGGCGACTTTTCCACGTTTGCTGCATCAGCAACTGGTCGTGCGCCATCGACTCGCTATTCTGTCGCTGAGCGATGGTCAGCACCATCAGCATCGACAGTATCAGCACACCGAACAGCAGCAGCGAAAGCGTGCGCAGGCTGCGCCGCGTAAAGCGGACAGTGCGATCTTCCGCTGCATGCGCAAAAGAGGATGACGGCGGTGCCGGAGGGTCAAAAGTCATTAAAAGTACTCACTACACGACATAAAGTCCGTTTGGGATAACAGGCCCGCCCGGTGAAGCGCCGAGCTGACCCGATTTGTTTCCTCAGTTATCGGCCCGTGCCGTCGGGTGTTTAGTCTGCGGTTAAAATTTAGCGCTTAAATATTGTGTCATTGGCTGACTCGACAGCGATCAGGCGCATTGCTACTATGCGCTAACCTTCGCTGGCTGGGTCGCCTATGAATACCAATTCCGACAGAGTGACACTGACGCTGTTCTACGTCGGCAGCTTTGTGGTCTATTACCTTGTCACCATGCTGATCACGCTGTTCCCTAATTACGGCGTGCTGCGTAATGACGGTCTGCTGGTGCCGGTGCTCTGTTTGTTTGAATTTGCGGTGATCTATCCGCTCTATCGCTTTTACTGTCAGCGCCGCACCGATTTACCGCTGGGTGAACTGCGTACGCTGCAGACGCTGCTGTTTACCGGCGCGCTGTTTGTGCTGATGGCGGCGCAGATGCAGTTTATGCAGCCGGAAGGCTGGCTGGTGATGCAGGCGCAGCAGGGACGTAACTCGTTGCTGATTCTGTTGCTGACGGCGGTGCTGCTGGCACCGGTGTTTGAAGAGGTGCTGTTTCGCGGTTTTCTGTTGCAGGCTTTCCTGTTGTGGGCGCCCCGCAGCCGCTTCGCCTGTATGTTGCTCACCTCGCTGCTGTTCGCGGTGATGCATACCCAATACGTTCACTGGCAGACGATTATCGCACTGACGCTGTTTTCGCTGCTGCTGTGCTACGCGCGCTTACGCAGTAATAGCCTGGCGTTGCCGATTTTCCTCCACACCCTCAATAACCTGATCGCCCTGCTGCCTGCCTGGTATTTCGCGGGCTGAGGGTGCCCGGTTCTCTCACCTGCAGTCCCGTATCGCTGTCGGCCTTCCGGTCTGCGGGTGGCTATAGCTCGGGCGGGTAATGCTGCCCCCGACGCGTTTGACTATACTGGATCAAAAAAAGGGATAAAAAGCACCACAGTCCGGACCACCAGACCGTGCAAAGGAGTCGATCTATGTTAATTGGATTTGTGTTATTAGTGAGCGCGTGCGGCTACGATGCCTGTGAGGCTTTACCGGTTTCGGAGCACATCTTTCCGACCAAAAGCGCCTGTGAAACCATGGCGAACCGTATTCATAAAGTCAGGCCCAATGTGGTCCTGCTGTGCGGTGAAGTGCATCGTTAAAACAGGGCCAACTACAATAAACCCGGCTGTAACGTTGCAAGCTGACGCTTTAGCGTACAAAATATGAGCTGTTGTTGACTACTACCGTTGTGAATCCCATGAAAACATCACGTCCCCGTCGTCCAAACGGACGCTGGGTTTATTACATTTTGTATGATGGCATTCTGTGGCCCTGCCCGGTTCGCTGGGAATGGGAAAGCGGCTTCGGCGGCTGGTTGCCGTTTTACTATACGCCGACCTTTGAGTTTGTGGTCGGTGACCCACGCAAGGCGTATCGCATTGCGCGCAGCGACGTGCGTGCCCGGCGGCGGGAAGACGCGTACGTCTGATCGGCATTATTGTCACGGCGGCGTGAAAAGTTGACGTCCGGGCGACGCTATTGCCACGGCAGCCAGGAGGCGGTCAGCAGGAAGTGAATCGCTTCAAGTACCAGTATCACCATCAATAATATGCCCAGCTTATGGCGGCAGATCCTGTTCATCCGGTCAGGCCCAAATCATCGCAGCCCAGCGTATCAGCAGCAGCGCGCCACAGATGCAAAACAGAACCAGCACCATTTTCCAGTGCTTTTTTGCCGCCCGATACTTCGTCACATCGGTTTCCTCCCTGTCAGAAAGCGAAGATGCGCCACAAGGCGCATCTGATTCGGTCAGCTGCAGGACCGGTACTGCGTAGCATAACGCCCCGGCCGCAAAAAGGCGACCGGTGGACGGCATCAGTTATTCAGGGTGTAGTCCAGCGTGATTTCCGCATTAAGCACCTGAGAAACCGGGCAACCCGCTTTGGCTTTATTGATGATCTCATCGAAGGTCGATTCATCAATGCCTGGCAGCGAAATGGTGCTGGTCAGCGCTATTTTGGTAATGGCGAAGCCGTCACCTTTCTTATCCAGCGAGACGTCCGCAGTGGTGTCGATACTTTCTGGCGGATGACCCGCCTGGCCCAGCATCAGCGATAACGCCATGGAGAAACAGGCTGCATGCGCCGCACCAATCAGTTCTTCCGGGTTGGTGCCCTTCTCGCCTTCAAAGCGGGTGTTGAAACCATAAGGTTGCTGGCTCAGCACGCCACTTTCGGTGCTGACGGTGCCTTTGCCCTTGATATCGCCTTCCCAGTGCGCCGAACCTTTCTTATGAATGGTCATGTTATTCCTCCTGTTGGTAAAGAAGCTAAGTATAGACAACGCCTGCGTTTTCGCCGGTTAACTTACTGCGCGCGGCCGTGGCGGGGTGCTCTGCGGGTTCAGCACCGCCTCGGCCTGCACCAGTGATTCACGGGTGATCTCGCTGATTGACTTCGCCCCGGTCAGGGTCATCGCAACCCGCATCTCTTTCTCGATCAGATTGAGCAGGTTCTCGACGCCACGCTGGCCGTGGGTCGCCAGCGCATAGATAAAGGCCCGTCCCAGCAGGACGCTGTCTGCGCCGAGCGCAATCATCCGCACCACATCCAGACCGTTGCGGATACCGCTATCGGCCAGAATGGTGATATCGCCTTTCACCGCATCAGCAATGGCCGGCAGCGCACGCGCGGACGACAGCACGCCATCCAGCTGCCGTCCGCCATGGTTGGAGACCACGATACCGTCAGCGCCAAAACGCACCGCATCACGCGCATCCTCCGGATCGAGGATCCCTTTGATCACCATCGGGCCATCCCAGAATTCACGGATCCACTCCAGGTCTTTCCAGCTGATCGAAGGATCAAAGTTGTTCGCCAGCCAGCCGATGTAATCTTCCAGCCCGGTCGGCTTACCCAGATAGGTTGAAATATTGCCCAGATCGTGTGGCCGTCCCTGCAATCCGACATCCAGCGCCCACTGCGGATGGGTGACCGCCTGCCAGTAGCGGCGCAGCGCCGCATGGTTACCGCTCATGCCGGAGTGCGCGTCACGGTAACGCGCCCCTGGCGTCGGCATATCGACGGTAAACACCAGCGTCGAGCAGCCGGCGGCTTTGGCGCGCTCCAGCGCATTGCGCATAAACCCGCGGTCGCGCAGCACGTAGAGCTGGAACCACATCGGGCGATTAATCTGCGGTGCGACCTCTTCAATCGGGCAGACGGAGACCGTCGAAAGAGTAAACGGAATCCCTTTCAGCGCCGCCGCCCGCGCCGCCTGCACTTCACCACGACGGGCATACATGCCACACAGGCCGACCGGTGCCAGCGCCACCGGCATTGACAGCGTCTCATTGAATAATTTCGTTTCCAGGCTCAGCTCTGACATGTTCTTCAGAATGCGCTGGCGCAGCGCCACGTCAGAGAGATCCTCCACATTACGGCGCAGGGTGTGCTCGGCATACGCCCCGCCATCGAGATAGTGGAACAGGAAAGGCGGCAGGATGCGTTGCGCGGCGGCGCGATAGTCACTGGCAGCAGAGATAATCATCAATCAGATTCCTTACGGTTACGTGATTCAGTGTCCGGTAAGCGGGTGATGCGCGCCTGGCGCGCTTCATCCTCATGCAGATTTTTCATCGTGGTGTGAACAAACCCGAGGTGCTGCATCGCCGCCTGGCGTGCGCCCTCGGCATCCCCGGCGAGAATGGCGTCCAGCAGCGCCTGATGTTGCTCCGTCAGCCGGGCGAATATCGCTGGCTGGGTATACATCCGCTGGCGGCTTTGCATCACCGAGGATTGCAGCAGTTCGAAGAAACCGCGCATGGTTTGCAGCAGCACCAGATTGTGAGAGGCCTCGGCAATCGCCAGGTGAAAGCGCACGTCAGCCTGAGCGGCAAGGTCAGGATCGTCACTCTCTTTCAGCTTCAGCGTAGCGTCGAAGGCGTACTGCAGCCGCTCGCGATCCGCCTCGGTGGCACGCAGCGCTGCGTGCCAGGCGGTGCTGGCTTCAATCGCATGTCGTGCCTCGAGAATGTCGTAGCGATAGTCAGGATCGTCGCGTAACAACTGGCGAATCGGTTCAACGATGCGCTGTTCCGACCAGGGTTCCAGCTGTTGCCGGACCCAGGTGCCGCCGCCGCGACGGCTGACCAGCATGCCGCCGCTGATCAGCTGCTGTAACGCTTCACGCAGCGACGAGCGCGACACCCCGAGTTCGGCCGAGAGCTGCCGCTCAGCAGGCAGCCGCATGCCCGGTGTCAGTTGATGTTCAGTGATATACGCCCGGAGGCGCGTCACCAGCGGATCGGAAACGGTATTCATGGAATCATCCAGGGGAAGACGTATGCCTGCAGCGTGGTAATCACGCCGACCATACAGGTAAAAATCAGGCTGTGTTTAACGGTAAAGCGGAACAGGTCAGACTCTTTGCCGACCAGTCCGACCGCCGCACAGGCGATGGCGATCGACTGCGGCGAGATCATCTTGCCGGTGACGCCGCCGGTGGTGTTGGCCGCCACCAGCAGCACGTCCGATACGCCAATCTGCTGCGCGGTAGTGGCCTGCAACGCGGCGAACAGGGCGTTCGACGAGGTATCCGAGCCGGTCAGGAACACCCCGAGCCAGCCGAGGAACGGCGAGAAAAAGGTAAAGGCGTGGCCGGTGTGCGCCAGCGCTAACGCCAGGGTGGCTGACAGGCCGGAGTAGTTAGAGATAAAGGCGAAGGCCAGCACCATGCCAATCGAGTAGATCGGCAGCGCCAGCTCTTTCAGCGTTTCACCAAAAGTTTGCAGCGCAGCCCTGGGTTTCATCTTCAGGTAGAGTACCGCGACGATCGCCGCAATCAGGATCGCGGTGCCGGTGGCGGAAAAGAGATCGAACTTAAAGATAGCCGGATAAGGCGTGGCGCTGCCTACGACCGGCGGCATACGCGCTACCCCTTCGTTGAGCAGCGGCACCGGTACGTTCAGCACCCAGTCAGCCAGCGCGCCGCCTTTGGCGAACAGCGCTTTAAACGGCGGGATGCTCCACAATGTGACGGTCGCAGTCAGAAACAGGAACGGCATCCAGGCGCGTACCACCTGCCCGAGCCGGTATTTTTGCTGTACCACCGGCTGAACGGCGGGCTGCTCGCCTGGCGCTGCGCCGCCATTCTCAAAGCGGAAAATACGCACCGGCTTCCAGACGCGCAGAAACAGCGTCAGCGAAATCAGCGAGGCCAGAGACGAGATGATATCCGGCAGTTCCGGCCCGAGAAAGTTGGAGCTAAGGAACTGGGCGATAGCAAACGATCCGCCGGCCACCAGCACCGCCGGCCAGGTCTCTTTGACGCCGCGCCAGCCATCCATGATCGCCATAATCCAGAACAGCACGATCAGCGTCAGCAGCGGTAACTGCCGCCCGGCCATCTGCCCGATGGCGAAGCTGTCGAGTCCGGTCACCTGCCCCGCCACAATAATCGGAATGCCCATCGCGCCAAAGGCGACCGGCGCGGTATTCACGATCAGGCACAGCCCGGCAGCATACAGCGGATTAAAACCCAGCCCGACCAGCAGCGCGGCGGTGATCGCCACTGGCGCGCCAAAGCCGGCGGCCCCTTCAAGGAAGGCACCAAACGAGAAGCCGACAATCAGCATCTGCAGGCGCTGATCGGGCGTAATCGACAGGATTGAGGCGCGGATAATATCGAACTGACCGGTTTTGACCGAAATTTTGTAGACGAAGACCGCCGCGACAATGATCCAGGCGATTGGCCACAGGCCATAGAGAAAGCCATAAACCACCGACGCCAGTGCCTGCGCCACCGGCATCTGATAGAGAAACAGCGCCACCAGCAGCGCCAGTCCCACGGTGATGCTGGCCGCCAGATAACCTTTCAGCCTGAGCTTGATCAGCGCAAAAAAGAAAAACAGAATCGGAATCAGCGCCACCAGGCTTGAAAGCCAGATATTGCCCAACGGATCGTAATTTTGTTGCCACAGCTGCATGCCGCTATCTCCAGAGGAAGAGGAAACGTGGTACGCGTACAGCCGCCTGCCGCGCACCATCAGCCCGATGCGATATTTGGTCTGACCAAAAATCACATCCTCGGGCTTTATGGCAACAGATAGTTAATGCATTGTTAATGCAAGGCAACAAAAGCGGCGTAAATTTTCCCGATGTGTGAACCACAGAAAAATTTTTCCGCAATTGGTAGGACCAAAATCAATGATACTGCCCGGGAAAGGCCTGCGGATAGCTGTGCGGATGAAACCGCAGGTTAAGCACGATCAGCACCAGCGTGACTGTCGCCTGTAGCAGCCAGACGCTGGTGAAATGATCGGTCAGCGTACGCAGCTGTCCGGCGATAAACGGCATGCTGCCAGCGATTATAAAACCGATACCCTGCATAAACGCCACCAGCCGCGCACCTGCCTGCGGTTGTGCCAGATGATCCAGCGCCAGAACCAGCGCCAGCGGGAACGCGCCGCCGAGCCCGACACCCGCGATCCCGGCCCAGAGCCACGGTGCCGCCTGCGGTGCCAGCAGAAAACCGAGCATGCCGCAAAGCTGCAGCGTCAGGGTCAGCAGCAGCAGCGGCCGGCGATCGTTACCGCGTGCCAGCAGCGGCAGCAGCAGCGCACCTGTCACCTGACAACCAATCATCATGCCCAGCAGCGAGCCACCGGCCTGGGCGCTCCAGCCCAGCTGATGATAGAAATCGGGCAGCCAGGCAACGCAGATCGCGTAACCGCCGTTTACCAGCCCGAAACTTAACGCCAGCGTCCAGGCGCGGGTTTTGCGCCACAAGGCGGGCAGCGCGACCGCCGCCGCTTTTGCTGGCGCAGCGGTCGGAATAAACAGCCACAGCAACAGCGCCAGCACCACCGGCAGCGTCCAGCTGCTCAGCGCGCCCTGCCAGCCGACATGCGCATTCAGCCACGGCGTCAGCGCCGCGCCAATTCCACCGCCGCCCATCAGCGCGCCGGCCCACAGGCCAGTCACCGGCGCACTGCGACGGCTAAAGCGCTGACGAATCAGCCCTGGCATCGCCATCTGCACCACGCCAATTCCCGCGCCGCCCGGTATCGTGCTCAGCACCAGCCAGCGACCATCGCTGATAAATAGCCGGCTCACCAGCGCCAGCAGCAGCAGAAACAGGCCGCCCAGCAGGAGCTTACGCACCGAAAAGCGCTGCATCAGCCGGGCGCTGGTCAGGGCGATCATCCCCATCATCATCATCGGCACGGCGGGCAGCAGCGACGCCGCCAGCGGCGACAGCCCAATACTCTGTCGTAACTGTTCGAGCAGCGGACTGACCGAAGTCATCAGGGGCCGCATATTCAGCCCGGCCAGCACCAGCGCCGCCAGCAGCAGCTTATTTTCTCTGTTCATCACACATCCGCAGCGTTAAAAGTTGTCAGCCTGACAGCAGACGGTACTATTTGGAAATAAAATATAACTCTGCCAGGTAGTGGGAAAATGAATCGTCAGCCGATGTTTACGCCGCAGCAACTGCTTAGCTTTGTGGCGGTGTGTGAAACTGCCAGCTTTACCCGCGCCGCTGATCGGGTGCATCTGTCGCAATCAACCGTCAGTCAGCAGGTACGGCGGCTGGAAGAGATGGTCGGTAAAGATTTGCTGGTGCGCTCGTCACATCAGGTTCAGATCACCGAAGAGGGCGAAAAATTGCTGGGCTATGCCCGCCGGATTATCGCCCTGAACGGTGAGGCGCACGACGTGCTGAGCGATCAATGGCGCGATGGCGTGCTGCGTCTTGGCGTACCGGAAGATTTCGCCGCACCGACGGCGGGCCTGCTGGCCGATTTCAGTCGCGATCATCCCCAGCTGCGACTGGATGTGATGAGCGGTATGCAGGTCGAGCTGCGCCGGGCCTGGCAGCGTGAAGAACTCGATATCATGCTGATCAAGCAGACCTATGGCGAGCGTCCGCTGGCGTCGCGTCCGGAACCGCTGCTGTGGCTCGACAGCGCGGCGTCACCCTGTTTTGAACAGACGCCAGTGCCGCTGGTGCTGTTTCCGCAGCTGGGATTGTACCGCGATGAGGTCTGCCAGACGCTTGATGCGCTGGGGCGCAGTTGGCGTATCAGCTACAGCAGCGCCAGTCTGGTGGCGCTTGCTGCCGCCAGTGCCGAAGGGCTGGGTCTGACCTTGCTGCCCGCCAGTTGCCGCCTGCCGCAACATCGGGTGCTTGGCAGCGAACAGGGACTGCCGGTGATCGATAGCTTCGAGCTGGCGCTGTTCTGTCGTCAGCCACATGAACCGTTGCAGCGTGAGCTGGCTGAAGCGCTGGTGGCATTTGGTCAGTTACGCTGGCAGTGAAATTTCCACTAGCCAGCAGTGGAAAATAACGCAGCAAAGCGGCCGGCCATTTGTCAGATTAACCGCTTACCCACATTGCAGGAGCCTCTGATGCCCACTTCCCCTTCGCCAGGCCGCCGTGACTTTCTCAGCCAGAGCGTGCGCTGGACCGCGGCAGGCGGTCTGCTGGCCGCCGGCTTTAGCCAGGCCAGCGTGACAGCCAGTGGCCCATCAACAGCCACGAAGCAGTCGACCGCCCTGCCGCATCAGGATCGCTATCTGCTGCGCAACGTGCGGCTGGAAGAGGGATTTGAACGCGAGGGCGACGAGATTATTGCCACCCGCACCGCGCTTTACGACATCAGCGTGCGTGACGGCAAAATTGTTCGGCTGCAACCGGCAGGCCAGGGCGACGCTTCGCTGCCGGCGTGGGATGCGCATGGCGCGCTGCTGCTGCCCGCCACTCAGGATATGCATATCCACCTTGATAAGACCTTTTATGGTGGCCCGTGGCAGGCACCACGTCCGCGTCAGGGCAAAACGATTATGGATATGATCGCCCGGGAGCAGGTGCTGATCCCACAGCTGCTGCCGCATTCTCAGGCGCGAGCCGAAGGATTGATTGCGCTGCTGAACGCCAAAGGCACCACCCGCGCCCGTAGCCATTGCAATATCGATCCGGTCAGCGGCCTGCAAAGCCTTGATCACCTGCAGGCAGCGCTGGCCAATCATCCCGCGTTTTCCTGTGAAATCGTAGCCTTTCCGCAGCACGGCCTGCTGCATTCTCAGGTTGATGGCCTGATGCGCGAAGCAATGCAGCGCGGCGTCCAGTACGTTGGCGGACTCGATCCCACTAACGTTGATGGCGCGATGGAAAAATCGCTGGACACGATGTTCCGGATTGCGCTCGATTATCAGCGTGGCGTCGATATTCATCTGCACGAAACTTCAGCGGCAGGCGTGGCGGCGATTCAGTACATGATCGATACCGTGGCTCGTAACCCTGCCCTGAAGGGCAAAGTGACCCTGAGCCACGGCTTTGCGCTGGCAACACTGGAAGGCAGCGCGCTGGCAAGGATGATTGAAGGGCTGGCTGAGCAGCAGTTCAGCGTCGCCTCGACTCTGCCGATCGGCAAACTCACCATGCCGATTCCGCAGTTACAGGCGGCCGGCATTAACGTAATGACCGGCACCGATAGCGTTATCGATCACTGGTCGCCGTTTGGCACCGGCAGCATGCTGGAAAAAGCCAATTTGTATGCGCAGCTCTATCGGGGATCGGATGAGTTTTCGCTGTCACGGGCGCTGGCGATTGCTACCGGTAATCAGCTGCCGCTGTCGGCAACGGGCGAGCGTCAGTGGCCGAAATCGGGCGATGAAGCCAGCATGATGCTGGTGGCGGCAAGTTGTTCTGCAGAAGCGGTGGCCCGTATTTCACCGGTGGTGGCGACTTTTTCACGCGGTAAAGCGGTATTTGCGCTGGCCTCCGCCTGAAATAACAGAGCCTCCGGTTCGGAGGCTCTGCATTTACCTGAATGGACCCGCCTGTCAGGCGGTTTTAGCCCATTTATCATTCGACATCAGTTCCATTGCCAGCGCATATAAGCGACGATCTTCCTGATCACAGGGCTCATCTTCCGCATAACAGCCGATCATCGAAGCGATCTTATCGGCTGATAAGCTCTCTCCATGAACGTGCAGTGTCAGTACGGCGCGGCCTACTATTTTAAGCACATTCTCATGTGGTCCCTGGATGCTATTACTCAATGAAAATACCCTCTACCGGTCGTTGTACCAGGAATATGGCGCGCTAAATATAAAGCAATTAGCGCCAGATTTTTATCGGCATTAAGGGTGATATTTTTTAATGATTAATTCTTTTACTGGAGTTATTTTTAAGGAGTTATCTGATTAACAATGAAATAAATTTTTAAAAACGGCAGGTTATAAACTAATGACTGGCCTTGCTGGATAAACGCAACGGTAGTATTTTCTTTGACCATCGCCAAAGGATTAAAAAAAAACACCAATTCCGGTGTCACTTCGGTTAATTCTTATCCGATCTTCACCAGATTGTTTCATACTGCTTACCTCAAGGTTCCCGTTGCCGTCAGGCCGGCTTTCTGCCAGACTTGCGCGCGCAATAATGCCCTCCACTTTCAGCCTCAGAGGCCGCGCCCGTGACCGCTTTTTCTACCCTCAATACGCTTCCCGATAGCCAGCTCGATAACCTGCGCGAGATGGGCTATACCAGCATGACGCCAGTTCAGGCCGCCACGCTGCCCGCCATTCTGCAGGGTCGTGACGTGCGCGCGCAGGCAAAAACCGGCAGCGGGAAAACCGCCGCTTTTGGTATTGGCTTACTGCAACATATCGACAGTGCCCGGTTCCAGACCCAGGCGCTGATTCTCTGCCCGACTCGTGAACTGGCGGATCAGGTCGGCAACGTGCTGCGTCAGCTGGCACGCTTCACCCGCAACATTAAAGTTCTGACCTTGTGTGGCGGACAGCCGATGAGCGCCCAGCGTGATTCGCTGGTGCATCCACCGCATATCGTGGTCGGTACCCCGGGCCGTATTCTGGATCACATCAGACGCGAAAACCTGAAGCTGGAAAACCTGCGTACGCTGGTGCTGGATGAAGCTGACCGGATGCTGGAAATGGGCTTCCGCGACGATATGGAAACCATTATTGAGGCCACGCCCGCTTCACGTCAGACGCTGCTGTTCTCCGCCACCTGGCCAGAAGGCATCGCTGCCATCAGCAGCCGCTTCCAGCGCGATGCGCTGAGCGTAGTGACGGAAGAAGTCAGCGAACTGCCGTCGATTGAGCAGCAGTTCATCGAAGCCAGCCACGGTGAAAAGCTGTCGCTGCTGATAGCGCTGCTGAGCGAACGCCAGCCTGCATCATGCGTGGTGTTCTGTAATACCCGTCGTGAATGCGATGAGATTGCTGCGGCGCTTAACGCGCGTGATATCAGTGCGCTGCCGCTGCATGGCGATCTTGAACAGCGCGATCGTGAACGGGTGCTGATCCGCTTCGCCAACGGCAGTGGCCGGGTGCTGGTCGCCACCGACGTGGCGGCCCGTGGACTCGACATCAAATCGCTGGCGATGGTGGTGAACTATCAGCTGGCCTGGGACCCGGAAGTGCATCTGCACCGCATTGGCCGCACCGCCCGCGCTGGTGAGCACGGCGTTGCGGTCAGCCTGGTTGCGGCTGATGAGATGGCTCGCGCCCATGCGCTGGAAGATTTTCTGCAGCAGAAGCTGCCGTGGATTTCCGCCAGCACGCTGCAAAAAGGCAGCAGCAAACCGTTGCCTGCCGCAATGATGACCTTGTGTATTGATGGTGGCCGCAAAGCCAAGATCCGTCCAGGCGATATTCTCGGCGCACTGACCGGTGAAGCAGGTTATCGCGCTGACCAGATTGGCAAGATTGTGCTGACGCCGACTCACGCTTACGTCGCGATTGATGCCGCGCAGGCGAAAGGTGCCCTGGTAAAACTGAAGCAGGGAAAAATCAAAGGCAAAGCCTGCCGGGCGATTCTGCTGAAGGATTAAAACAGGACGGGCGAGGCTGACAACGCCTCGCCCTGGTTATTACGGCTCGTCAATCTGAGTGACATGCAGCGTGGTTTGCTGCCCTTTGCCATGTACCTTGCCGCTGACGCGCACTTTGTCCTCAGCCGAATAGGTTTTACCATCAAAGGTTTTCTTCGGCGCAATGATCGGTAATGTGCCGGTGTTATCGCGGAACTGATAGGTATCGCCCTGCTCTTTCTTCACGATATAGCCTTCAAGCGTCACGTATCCGCCCTGACGGAAGTCGCGAATCTGATCGATGTGAGTCTGCCCGGTATCTTCCGATCCCTTATAGCCTGCATCCTCCTTGTGCTGCGGCGGCGGCGCTTCACCGCCCTTGTAGCCACCCTCATCGGCATACACGCCAGCACTCATTACCACCAACAGCGACGCTAAAATTACTTTTTTCATTTCACACTCCTGTATTGGAAAGGTGTCCATGTCGAACCTTCACCGTTAAGCCTGGCACAATAATTGGCGTCTGTTTTATTTCCCCCTTCTGTTCTCACCTTTTTCCATTTGCTGCCGATAACCTGTTCACACCCTATTTCACCAGCTGCGTTAAGGCAGAGGCAACGATGGATAATTTTCAAAAAGAGATTGATGAGAGAGCGAATCTCGCGTTATCGAACAAATTCGAACTGCTGCTGTTTCGCTTAGGTTCCGATCAGCTGAAAGGCAAGTCAGAACTGTTTGGCATTAACGTGTTCAAGCTGCGTGAAATCGTGCCGATGCCAACCATCACCAAAGCCGCGGGCATGCGCTCACCGCTGCTGGGTATGGCAAGCATTCGTGGCCAGTTCATCCCGGTGATTGATCTGCCGGCGGTGGCAGGCTGTGTGCCAGAAACCGGCCTGAATCTGCTGCTGGTGACCGAATATGCGCGCAACACCCAGGCGTTCGCCGTGGAGTCGGTTGAAAACATTGTGCGTCTCGACTGGAGCCAGGTGCATACCGCTGAAGCCGGGATTGGTGGCCGCAACATTACCAGCATCGCCTGTCTGGACAGTGATAAGCAGAGCAACGATCTGGCGATGGTGCTGGACGTTGAGCAAATTCTGTATGACATCATTCCTTCGGTGCGCGGTGTGGAACCTGAAGCCACCAAAGCGCGTGAATTCAACTATCGTCCCGGCGCCGTCGCCATTGTGGCGGAAGACTCGAAAGTGGCGCGCCAGCTGCTGGAGCAGGGTCTGAAGAGCATGGGAATTCCGTCGCTGATGTTTAACACCGGCCTGGAAGCGTGGGAAAAACTCAAGCTGATGAGCCAGGATGCGCAGGCGGCGGGCGAGTCAATTCACGACAAAATTGCCTTTGTGCTGACCGACCTGGAAATGCCGGAGATGGATGGTTTTACCCTGACCCGCAACATCAAGCGTGACGAAATTCTGAAACGGCTGCCGGTGGTAATCCACTCTTCACTGTCAGGCAGCGCCAATGAAGATCACGTCCGCAAAGTGGGTGCCGACGGTTATGTCGCTAAGTTCGAGTTAAACGAACTCTCCGACGTAATTTTTAACGTTCTCGAAGCAGCCCGCTAAGCGAATGCAGACCGACGCGCTGCCGTTCGGTCTGCCGCTCTGGCCTGTTTCGCACTGCGTCTTTACTACTTAGCCAGGAATTTTACCCATGCACAGCGAAACCTTACCTGTTACCTCCCGTCAAAACGTGCTGCGTGGCCGTTTACGCCAGCTTGCCTGGATTAGCGCCCTGTCTCTTAGCGCCCTGTTCTGGGTTGGTCTCTACTTGTTAGTTTTCTGATTTCTTTCATCCCTTACGGTCCAGGCTGCCAGTTTTGTGGCTGTCAGCCCAACCGAGCACATCCGGCCTTTCTGTTATCTCAAGGCAGTTTTGTTAAACACGATTAATCCATGCGGTTAATGGTGCGCTTTCCTCTGCCTGTTACTTCAAAAACATTAAAGGTAAAGCTTAACGCTCCGATAACAGTGTGCGCGAGATCACCCTTTTTTCGGCGGCACGACGCCGGGCACAGCAGGTGAATCGCGCACAGCAGCAAGGAACCTGATTGCTGATAACACAGTGATAAATAATAAAACGGGGAAAAAAGCATGGTCAGTATCAAGAATATGAAGGTGGGTATGCGGCTCGCCGCAGCCTTCGGTATTGTTGTGACGTTACTGATAGTCATTGGGGTGACATCCATAACGAAAATTAACAGCATCAACACCGCGATCGCCTCGATCGTGGACGATCGTTACGTAAAAGTGCGACTGGCATTTGATGTGCGCGATGGTGTCAACGATCAGATCAAATACCTGCGCGGCATCGTGATCGACACTAACCGGCCGGAAATGAACGTGAAACGTTACGGCCAGCTGGACGAAGCAACCCAGCGTACTAACGCCGCCATGAAAAAGATCGCCGACATTCAGGTTACGGCAGTCGGTAAGAAAAAAATTGCCGGTCTGCTGGCATCGGCCGAAGCCTTTGAGAAGGTCAAAACGGAGTTGGTTACGCTGGTGAAAAGCGGCAACTTCGACGCTGCCAGCGCCTACGTGCTGAAGTCGATGACCGCGACCCAGAACAAGTTCCTTGATGATGCTGTCGCATTTGCCAATTCACAGGATGCCCAGCTGCGTGGCGAAGGCCAGAGCATCGTGGCCAATGGTCAGTCAGCAATTAACATCACGTTGATTTTCTCTGCGCTGGCGATTCTGGCCTCAATTATGCTGGGCCTTTTCCTGACGCGTTCGATCGTGCGCCCGCTGGTGGCCGCGGTTGATGTTGCCGAGCGCGTTGCCGCCGGCGATCTGAGCTCAAAAATTCAGGTGACGTCACGCGATGAGACCGGCGTGCTGATGCAGGCGCTGCAACGGATGAATGATAATTTGCTCTCTATTGTCACCGAGGTGCGTACCGGTTCCGATACGATTGCGGTGGCTTCAAACCAGATCTCCAGCGGCAACCTTGATCTCTCTACCCGCACCGAGCAGCAGGCCAGCTCACTGGAAGAGACCGCGTCTGCCATGGAACAGATGACCTCAACCGTGAAGCACAACGCTGACAACGCCCGTGAAGCCAACCAGCTGGTCGCCAGCACCTCCAGCGTGGCGCGTGAAGGCGGTGTGGTGATGGAACAGGTGATTGAGAAGATGGAAGCAATCGCCCTGTCATCGAAGAAAATTGTCGACATTATCAGCGTGATCGATTCCATTGCCTTTCAGACTAATATTCTGTCACTGAACGCAGCCGTTGAAGCCGCACGTGCCGGTGAACAGGGCCGTGGCTTTGCAGTGGTCGCTTCTGAAGTGCGTAATCTGGCCCAGCGTTCAGCCTCGGCTGCCAAAGAGATCAAAGTGCTGATTGAAGATTCGGTCGCTAAGGTGGATGAAGGCAGCAAGCTGGTTACCCATGCCGGTTCTACCATTGGCGAAGTAGTCAACAGCGTGCAGAGCGTGGCAAACATCATGAGCGAAATCACCATCGCCAGCAGTGAACAAAGCAGCGGCATCAGTGAGATCAATATGGCGATTACCCAGATGGAAGCGGTGACGCAGCAGAACGCCGCGCTGGTGCAGGAAGCGTCCGCAGCTTCACAAGCTCTGCAGGATCAGGCTGAGCGGATGGCGCAGGCGATGAGCGTATTTAAGGTAGGACAGCTCTCGCTGAACGCAGCACACAGTGCCTGATACCGTTGCTGAGAAGTAGCGAAGTTTGTTTGTTTCAGCGGCCTGCTCCGGCGGGCCGTAACGTTGTTGCCCCGCCGCTGTTACAGCCAGACCAGCGTCTGCGCCTGGCGTTAATTTCTGTTGAACAGGGAAGCGATGACGTCAGGCCGTGCGCCAGCAACAGGCGGAGCCAGGGATAAGCAACAGAATAGCGTGAACATCAGAGCAAGCTGAGACTCAGGCAGAGGCAGAGGCAGAAGCAGAAGCAGAAGCAGAAGCAGAAGCAGAATGACAGAAACAAAAAAGGCTGCCAATGGCAGCCTTTCATTACAGTAAATGCAACAACGCTATAAAGCTCAGTTAGCCTTTAATCAGAGAGCGCGAGGCTGGCTCTGAAGTGCAATCCTCGCCGCGTTCACCTGAACAACGACAGATTTGCAGAAAATGCATTTCGCTCCATGCGGATTGGCTCTTGTAACATCAAAGTGTGATGTACGAAACTGTGAGCCATTACAGTGAGGACATTTAAATGTAATTTTCAGTCCTTAGAGACCAACAACGTTCGCAGCAGCTGGGCCTTTGGCGCCATTTTCTACTGTAAACTCAACTTGTTGACCTTCATCTAATGAACGGAAATCAGTGCCCTGGATTGCAGAGAAGTGTACGAATACATCTTTGCTGCCGTCCTGAGGAGAGATGAAACCGAAGCCTTTCTCTGCGTTAAACCACTTAACGGTACCGCGAATTTTGTTAGACATGCTTAAATCCTTAATATATCGAGCCTTCCGGCATAATGGCCTGAGAACAGATTTTAATCAGAACGTAAGAGAAGACTCAAAAAGAAGGGATGTCTCGCGACAAACTTAGAGATGAGAACTGCTTTGGATACTTACTTTGATAGTGTCTGTTAATCAAACCGACGATTCATTAGGCCACACTTCTTTAAGTGACGCAAGCGGCAATTGAAATTAATCGTCAGAAGCTGGTTGGTGCGAGTCGCATGCCCTTCTCTGCTGAACTGGAAAGAAATTGGTGCCACGCGCGCTAGCGATGTCGCCCTGAGCGGTAATCGGCGAGCGCGATCCTGCCTGAGGTTAACCGGCCAAACAGACCTAATAAGGAGGTAATAGAAGAAGAGGATCTGATAAAGAGAAAAACTGGTGCCGGTAAGAGGAGTCGAACCTCCGACCTTCGCATTACGAATGCGCTGCTCTACCAACTGAGCTATACCGGCAAATGGGCGGGATTAGCGGGGAAATACCTTAGAAAAAAAGCGGAAATGCGTCAAGAGAGGCGGCGTTCAACTGCGGATTTTCGCAGCAGCTCGCCTGACAGTCCGATGCCCGCGGCGCAGGCGTCAGACAAAAAAGGGCGAGGCCGCCGCCTCGCCCAAAAGTGGTGATCATCAATCGTAGTAAGGGACCTTGCGGTCAACGCCGTTGATATTGATCAGCACAAAACCGGTCGGCGCCGTTTTATTGGCCGGGGTGCCCGCCGCCGTTGCGAGAGTCACCACCCCTTTTTCATTGGCACCAATGCCGGCCAGTCCGTTATGCATGCCGAAGCGTGCGGCCGGTTTCAGCGTCCCTACTTTGGTAATGTCAGTCACCACCGACATATCAGACTGGAACAGCGAGCAGGAACCGGTATCAAAACGGGTCGGACCGGTGGTCTTCAGGTTGAACATGGTTTCGCCACTGTTGGCCCGCAGCTTGACCCAGACCACCGCATAGGTGGTGCCGACCCGGCCGTAACGGATATCCATCACCGAAGGCTGGCCCATGTGATACGCATCCGCCCATACCGTCTCCAGTCGCTGCAGATTAATCAGCGTTCTGCCGGTCCCCGGCAGGTTGACCGGCGACCCTGCCGTGCCGGAAGGCGTGGTCGCATCCGCTTTCCCGATCAGTTCCATCACCCATGCCTGATTAGGGTTCGGGAAATAGAGCTGCCCCAGCCGGTACCAGTTATCGGTATCAGTGTTGTTCACCACCTTATAGCCGCTGAAATAGCCGACCCGCAGTGAACCGGTCAGGAAGCTGCCGTGGTTTTCGTCACGGCGATAACCGTATTCAAAGGTCGATAGCCATTTCCCGGCGGCCAGGTCGTTAGTGATTTTTGCGCCCGCCTGCAGGTTAATCTGACGCATGATGACGCGGGCATTGTTGAGGTTGAGCGGCGTACCGCAATCTTCAATGTTCAGCGTATCAATGGTCCAGCCACCATCCGACAGATCGCCCGGATTGCGGGTATGCTCAATCCAGACGTTACGCAGTATCCCCTGCGTCATGCGCGGCATATAGAGCGTGGCATCGCCGTAGCCGGACTGGAAGTTCGCGTTACTTAACTCAATCGCGGTTGAGTGGTCCCAGACGCCATTGGGTGAGTTCGACCAACCGACGTCAAACACCCGTGAAAAGGTGCTGGTGGTGTAGATCTGATCGAACTTACTGTCGAGCGTATCCTGCAGCTTAAACACCGTGCCGCCAGTGCTTTGCGCCCGGAAGCAGCTGATATTGACGGTTTGCCCTTCGATACAGGTGTTTTCGAAGAACGGCTGATTGTTGCTGCACTGTTCGGGTAAAATAGTGACTTTGGCGGTGGTATCGGCGCTGGCCTGCCCGTTCCAGACGATGCCTTTGATGGCAGTCCGGCGCGCCTTTACTTTGAACACCGTATTGGCGCTTTTATCGGAAATAATCGTGGTGCGCGGCAGTGAGCCGAGTTCCAGATCGTCCCCTAACAGGCCGAAGAACGGGATTTCGGTATCGCTGAGATCGATAGGCGAAATCAGGAAGCGGCCACCGGGAAAACGAACCGGCAGCGCTTTCACGTAGGTGTTATAGGTCTGCGTCCACGCCAGCATCCGCTTAAACGCGTCGGTATCATCAGTTACGCCATCCCCTTTCGCGCCAAAGTGCAGGATATTCACTTCAGTAGGATCGTTGATGGTGCGTTTCCAGTAAAAACCGTTGCCGATAGCGACCGTACCGCCATCATCTTTCAGTGGGGTAGTACTGAGGAAACCAACAAAGTCTGCGCCGCCACGGAAGCTCGAGTCTTTGTCGTAATAGCGTTTCAGGATCGCAATTTCACCTGATTTTGATGGGGGAGTCGTACGCAGTTCAGCAAAAGAGTTAACTTCGATCATAGTATCCTCCTCAGGATAACTTAGATAAGCCGCTGATTATCAGCAGGTTACTTAGCAGAGGCCGGGTGGCCGCAGAGGGTGTCCCACATGTCGTTGTGGGTGTTAATAGCGCGCACGGTGCGAACGTCCAGCTTTTGTGCGTCATCGCCGTAGGTATAAAGAGGGGAAAACAGAACGCAGGCTGAATCGGTTATCGCGACCGGTTCAGGGTTGGTGGTATTTCGACTGCTGCAGCTTGTCGCGAGCAGCAGCGTCATCAAGGTTGTGATTGTCAGTCGCCACACGGTTGGCCTCCTCACGGTTATGTTGTTGCTGCTGCGCGACTGCTTCGACGCGGGACGCCTGTTGTTGTGCGTTTTCGACGTCAGAACGCGCTTTTTGCTGCACTTTGCCGATTTTTTTCCCACCGAAATAGCTGGCACCCAGCGCGGCAATGATGCCGGCCAGCGCCGCGATCCAGTGCCAGCCGCCGCCGAGTAACGTGGTTAACAGCGTCATGATTTGGTTACCTCCGCCCGCTGCTTCTCATTCAGCAGGTTTTTCTGACGAACAAATTGGGCAATCACCCCCATCGCCACCATGAAAGCGCCGACCAGCCCAAGGTAGTTGTGCGGCAGAATCGCTTTGACGTCTTCCGGCAGTACGCTCCAGGCATCGACGGCGGCGGAGGGAAAGGATTGCGCCCAGGCGCTGAGCATCGATCCCAGCGAGGCGAGCCAGACCGACCAGGTTTTGAATAACAGACGGGCGTGGGAGACAAACTGCAGAGTGGTAAAGCGCTGCAGCAGCAGCAGAATGATGATCGCGGTCAGCACGGCAATCAGGAACATCAGCCATCTCATAGCAGCCCCCTGTACACCGCATAGGTGCCGCTACGCATCACTTCAGCATGGCGCCGGGCCCGTCCTGGTGTCTGACGCGCCCACAGGCTGTTCATCATCGCGTCTGCGGCCTCGTTGAAGTTCTCACTGGCAATGGCGGTAAGCATGTTTTTAAACTGCATCACACCATCGACCCCCAGCTGATAGGCCATGCTCAGCAGCACATCAGTGCGGGCGTCATTGCACTTCGCCAGCGCATTACGCAGCAGCTCCCGGCTCTGCATGTCCTGCACCTTGCCTTCCAGAATGCATTGCTTCCACACATCCCCGACGCGGCGCGGAACGCGGAACGCATAGTTACTTAGCGATGCGCCTTTCGGGCCGATACGAATCCCTCCCGCGACCGTCGGGAAGCCCAGCGTGTCGAGATAAGGCACGTCGGCATAGCCCTCTTCAAAATTCAGCATTGCAATTATCTGGCTCATAACGATTCCTCAATGACGGGTCAGAGCAACTCAGCCCTGTGAAAAAATACATAACGTCCGCTGATCAATGCCCCTCACACCTTCAGCCGCAGACAGGGATGACCCTCCAGCGAAACTGAACAGTAAATAACCGGATTGCGGCCAGTGAAAAATGGAGGTAACAGGAATTGAACAGGGAGACAGAACGGGAGATTTCTGACGCTAATCAGCGCACTGCGTAGAGATGCACATGCGGCAGACAGCAATTGTCGAAGCTGGGCGTTTCCTGATTTTTGGCGCGAGGCGCCGTTATCGCACGATCAACGCGCGGGGTGACCTGACGCTGGCAGATTTGCTCTGCACGCCGCAGGGTGGGTGTTTCGGATGGGAAGTTTAGTGCCTGGTCGATGCTCTGTTTCAGGCTGCTGAGAGGTTGGCGCCGCCGATGGCGACGAGTACGTGCGTTGCCCATAAAAACGCTTTTGCCATAGTGAATTATCGCCATAACTCCTCCTGTGAATGAGTCTTTGGCGATGGGGTGGCAGGCGCGAGCTTTCGGCGAACCGAACGGGCCCGAATGTCGCGATTCACGCTCGCACACTCACCGCCCGGCTGCGTGAGCAGCCAGGTGGAAAGTAGGCGAAGGGGAATAAACGGCATCTGACGACGCTGCATTTTGCGCATCCACCCCATCCCAAAGTTCACTGACTTTTGGGTGGTTTGATTCGCGCTTGTGCAGCGCCTCAATTGTTTAAGAGCGGGTCGTCCCTGAAAGAACTGCTTCGTTCATCCATGTTCAAATTATTAACAGGTTCTTATGCTTTATCAAACACTGTTGGTTAATTTTTTATTTACCGCTGGTTAAATTTTTGAATTTATGTCGATTATTTTTTTGCAGGCTGGCGGTCTCGCCCGCTGACAGCGCGCTTAACCGAGGATCTGATAGTGTCGTGCCTGGCTCATGATGACTTTCGCCAGTACCTTCAGGCTGGCCACATCATCGTGGTTGAGATACCAGGTTTCATAGCGCTTATTATCTGATATTACAGCAATTTTCTTATGCTGTAGCTGCAGGCGCTTCAGGTAGAGCTGCTCGTCGAGGGTGAAAATGTAGATGCCGTCACCGTCAAACATCCGCACGCTGATGTCGACAAACAGCTGATCGCGCGGAGCAAAGGTGTCGGCCATCGAATCGCTGTTGATGGCGATCAGACGGATATTTTCTGCCGGCCGGCCGTTGAAAAGCACCCGCGCCTCATCCTGACCATACTCAATGGCCTGGATGGTTTCGACAAACTCATCGCGCGCAGGCAGACCCGCCGCACTTTTCTGGCCGATGTCGAGGCTATCAACGCGAAAGACGTTTTTATGGCCGGTCAGCGCGCTTAACGTCACCGGTTCAGCCGGATGATCCATCCCGTACTGCAGCCACTCCACTCTGACGCCAAGCAGCTGACTCAGGGCCAGCAGATTGCCTCCATCGGGCACTGACTGGGCGTTGAACCACTTCCACACTCCCGGCGTTGAAATCTTGCAGCCTTGCTGTTGCAGGGCCTTAGCAACCTGTTTGTTTCGTCCATGTCCGACAATGCCGGCACTCTCACAGGCCGCAATCAGCCTGGCGGTGAAAGCTTGTCTTGTACTTTCTTTTTTAACCATTAGTTAATAATCAGCCATAGAGGAGGTACTGGATGTTATTTTCATTATTGCTACCAGTTCATTTTATATTACCGTCCGTTTACTACCTAACCGCTTTATCAAGCATTTCTAATTATCATTATCCCCTGCCGTTTGCAGCTGAACAAAAAATATTGCCTCAGGCCGCGTGCAGCCCCGGCTTTCAGGAATCTTCCGTAAGGAATTGCGTGAAATTCAGCCAGTTTTTTTAGCTGAAACGACCCGGCAGCGACGAAAAATTATCTTACAGGCGAGAAACTCCAGATATAACTGGACCGAAAGTGGCAGCTAAAAAAAAACGGGAGTCTGTAAAAGACTCCCGTTTTGTTAAAAAAAAGGGGGGATTATGGCCGCAGCGTGTCGTCGCCCCAGGCAATCCATTTGTAGGTAGTTAGCGCCTCTAATCCCATCGGACCCCGTGCATGCAGCTTCTGGGTACTGACAGCGACTTCCGCCCCCAGACCAAACTGTCCGCCGTCGGTAAAGCGGGTGCTGGCGTTAACGTAGACCGCAGAGGAGTCGACCTGACGAACAAAGCGCGTCGCATTGCGGGTGCTGCGGGTCAGAATGGCATCGGAATGCTGGGTGCCGTGCGTCCGGATATGGTCAATCGCCTGATCCATATCCGCCACCAGCTTCACGTTAAGATCGAGCGACAGCCATTCATCATCGTATTGCGGCAGACTGACCGGCATCACCTGCGCCGGACCCGCCTGCAGCTGCGTCAGCACGTTACTGTCAGCATGCAGCACAATATTTTCCTGCGCCATCCGGGCGCTGAACGCTGGCAGGAAACGGTCGGCAATCGCCTGATCCACCAGCAGCGTCTCCAGCGAATTGCAGGCGCTGGGGCGCTGCTTCTTGGCATTGACGATCACCTCAAGCGCCGGTTCGATCTCCATGGTGTCGTCGATGTAGATATGGCATACCCCGATTCCGCCGGTGATCACCGGAATGGTGGAGTTTTCGCGGCACAGTTTATGCAGCGCCGCGCCGCCGCGCGGAATCAGCATATCGACGTAGCGATCCAGCTTCAGTAGCTGATTCACCAGTTCACGATCGGGATTTTCGATCGCCTGGATGATAGCCGTCGGCAGACCGTGCTGCTGCAAGGCGTTCTGGATGACCCGCACCGTGGCGGCATTGGTGCGCCACGTCTCTTTACCGCCGCGCAGAATCGCCGCATTACCGGTTTTCAGGCACAGGCTGGCGACATCCACCGTCACATTGGGACGCGCTTCATAAATCACCGCCACCACGCCGAGCGGCACACGGCGACGTTCGATATGCAGTCCGCTGTCGAGCTGACCGCCATCGATCAACTGCCCAACCGGATCGGCCAGCTGACAAACCTGACGAACGTCACTGGCGATGCCGCTCAGCCGCTGCGGATTCAGCGTCAGCCGATCTAACAGTGCCACGCTCATGCCATTCTGACGCGCCTCGGCTAAGTCCTGTTCATTGGCGGCCAGAATGTCGGCGCTTTCGGCTTCCAGACGATCGGCAATGGTCATCAGGACCTGATTTTTCTCTGCGGTCGACAGATCGGCCACGCGATATGCTGCCGCGCGGGCCGCTTTACCCATCTCTTCAAGCATTGTCTGCTCCTTAACTGACGATCATGTCGTCGCGGTGAACCGCCACCGGGCCATATTCATAGCCGAGGATCTCACTGATCTGCTGGCTGTGGTGACCGGCAATCATTCGCATCGCATCGCTGTTATAGCGTGACACGCCGTGGGCGATATCGCGTCCCTGCAGGCTGCGGATACGGATGACTTCACCGCGGGAGAAATTGCCCTGAATGGCGCGGATCCCTTTCGGCAGCAGTGAACTGCCACGTTCAATAATCGCGGCCAGCGCGCCATCATCCACCGTCAGTTCGCCCGCCGGCGGTGCGCCGAATATCCAGCGTTTACGGTTTTCCAGCGGCGACTGCTGAGCATGAAACAGCGTGCCGACGGGATTGCCGTCAATCACATCGCCGATCACCCCGCTGCGGCTGCCTGAGGCGATGATCACATCAATGCCGGCACGGCAGGCGACATCGGCCGCCTGAAGCTTGGTTGACATGCCGCCGGTGCCCAGCCCGGAAACGCTGCCGCCGGCTAATGAGCGTAACGCATCATCAATCACATGCACGTCGCCGATCAGCTCAGCGTCGGGATTATTGCGCGGATCGGCGGTGAACAGCCCCTGCTGATCGGTCAGCAGCAGCAGCTTGTCGGCCCCGCCAAGCATCGCGGCCAGCGCCGAGAGGTTGTCATTGTCGCCCACTTTAATCTCGGCGGTCGCTACGGCGTCGTTCTCATTGATCACCGGTACGATGTGGTTATCCAGCAGCGCCCGCAGCGTGTCGCGGGCATTCAGGAAACGCTCGCGATCTTCCATATCCGCGCGGGTCAGCAACATCTGGCCGATGTGGATACCGTAGATAGAGAATAACTGTTCCCACAGCTGGATCAGACGGCTCTGCCCCACCGCAGCCAGCAGCTGCTTTGAGGCGATGGTCGGCGGCAGTTCGGGGTAGCCCAGATGTTCGCGTCCGGCCGCCATCGCGCCAGAGGTCACAATCACAATGCGGTGGCCTGCAGCATGTTGCTGCGCACACTGGCGAACCAGCTCCACCATGTGCGCCCGATTCAGCCGGCGTGATCCGCCGGTGAGAACGCTGGTACCCAATTTGACCACTAAGGTCTGACTGCCACTCATATTTCCTGCCGTAGTGAAAAATTTTTACGAAAGGACGTTTTAACAGGAGTCGATAAGGAAGCCAACAGCCAGCGGGGGAAAAGCACGATTTTACGCGGACAAGGGCGTAGACCAAAAGTTCACGATTAACAAGAAATCACGAAAAGTGTCATAAAAAGTTCATCACCGCCCGGTAAAAAGTCGGTGTTTTACAAAAACTTTCATAACTTTTTGACGTACACATCGGGATTGATAGCAAATGAAGAAAAGCACACTGGCAATGATCATCTCCGCTCTGGCGCTGGCGTCGACCGCACAGGCTGCCGAAGTCTATAACAAAGATGGCAACAAACTGGACTTTTACGGCAAAGTTAAAGCTGAACACTACTTCAGCGATAATGCTGGCTCAGATGGCGACAAATCCTACGTGCGTATCGGCTTCAAAGGCCAGACGCAGATCAACGACCTGATGACCGGTTACGGTCAGTGGGAATATCAGTACAACGTCAATAACTCCGAAGGCAGCGATGCCAACAACGGCAACAAAACCCGCCTCGGTTTTGCCGGCCTGAAATTTTCACAGTATGGCTCGGTCGATTACGGTCGCAACTACGGCGTACTGTATGACGTAGAGTCTTGGACCGACGTGTTCCCGGAATTTGGCGGTGACGGCACCGCGCGTTCTGATAACTTTATGACTCAGCGCGCCACCGGCGTCGCAACCTACCGCAACAATAACTTCTTCGGCCTGGTGGATGGTCTGAAATTTGCGCTGCAGTATCAGGGCAAAAATGACGCCAGCAGCGCCAACAGCCGTACCGACATCAACCGCCAGAACGGCGATGGCTACGGTGCGTCACTCGGTTACACGCTGGGCGATAGCGGCGTGAGCCTGATGAGTGCCATCACCTCATCTGACCGCACCAACCAACAGCAGGCACGTGCTTACGGCGGCGGTGACCGTGCGGATTCCTGGGGCGCTGGCGTCAAATATGATGCAAACAGCATTTACCTGGCCGCTATCTATACCGACACCCGTAACATGACGCCAATCAGCGGTACCAACCGCAACACCGGTGCCGCAGTGGCCGGTGCCGCCAACAAAGCGCAGAACATCGAGCTGGTGGCGCAGTATCAGTTTGATTTCGGCCTGCGTCCTTCTATCGGTTACGTGCAGACCAAAGGCAAAGATATCGAAAACGGTATCGGCGATGCGGATCTGGTGAAATATATCGACGTGGGCGCCACCTATTACTTCAACAAAAACATGTCCGCCTTTGTTGATTACAAAATTAACCAGCTGGATGACGATAACGCGCTGTCAATCAACAATGATGACGTGGTTGCCGTGGGCATGACCTACCAGTTCTGATATCTGTCGGGCCGGCTCCGTCCCTGTTGATTGCTGTGGCGGCGGCGGGCCCGCAGTGCGTTACCCTCAATGTGAAGTGTGTCTGATAAAAAAAGGGCGAGTTTTTCAACTCGCCCTTTCTTATTGCTGAACGCTGTAATCAGGCACTCAGTTTCACCGGTTTCTCATCGAAATCGCTGGCCGGAATCAGATCAAGCTCAAATTCGTGCAGCATCGCTTTCAGACGGGTATGAAAGTTACGTAAGGTCTCTTCCACCCGCGCCGTATTTTCTTTGCCTTTAACCGTCGCCACAGACCAGTCGCCCTCTTTATCGAACAGACCGATATGGTAGACATAGGTAAAGTGATCGGCCTGTGCTTCCAGCTCCATCCACCAGCCCCAGAATTCACGCAGTTCCGGTGCCGGTTTCACATTGACGCAGGCAGCCAGGCAGTCGAAAAAGAAACGGGTTTCACCACATTTCCCATCGCGGATATACGGTCCCAGCTCAGTGAAGCGCTTAAGCAGGCGACTGCGGGGGTGACCACTCGGTAACGTCATGCTAATTCTCCATAGGTTTTGACCGATATCGATCCTCAATCATCCGGACTGTCGCGCCCGCTTCACGCCACGTCACTGGCATCAATCGCCAGGGGTCAGCGAAGCGCGCTGCAGCAGCCCGCAATAATTCAGGTAGTAGTTGTAGCAAATACTGTAAATTTTGCCAGTTACCTTTTTAAACGCTTCTCCAGCCAGTCGCAAATTTCATTTAGCGCCCGATCAAAACTGGCCATCATCGGCTTCACCGGAATCAGCAGCGCTTTGCCCTCCGCCGAGGAGTTGGCGATCAGTTTGCTCTCCTCTTCCGGGCTGAACAGATCGTTCTGCCAGTAGCCTGACAGCATCGGCGTCGGGGTACGTCGGCCCAGCAGCCCCTGGGTTTTCAGCGAATAGCGGTTGAGCTCGGTACGTAACGCGCTGTCAGACGAGGACGCCATGCCGAGCCGGCTTGCCAGCATATCCATGTACATATCCGGGATCTCATCCTGCAGCGCAGTCTGGGTCAGCAGCGCATGCACAATCGGGCCGAGGCAGGCGACTGCCCGCAGCCGTGACGACTCAAGGTAAGCCAGCCGTACCGCCACGTTGGCACCAAAGCGATAGCCAAACGCCGCCACGCGGGTGTGATCGATCCACGGCACCGTTTCCAGCTGACGCAGCACCTGCTGATGTAAAAAGCTGGTGTCCTGATTCAGCGTCCACTTCACCGAGTTGCCGACCGACGGTACATCAATGGTCAGCATCGCAATGCCGCGCGGCGCAAGATAGTCATGGAACAGCCGGTAATGATCGCTTTGTAGCGAGTCGAGTGCGCCACAAAACAGGACGGTCGGATAAGGGGCATCGACGCCTGACGGCATATGCAGGAAACCGCTCACCGGACTGCCGCCGCTGATGGCGAAAGTCAGCGGCTTCAGCTCACCCGGCAGCCGCTGCGTCGCCTCTTCGTAGGCACGGTTAGCCAGCGTCTGGGCCTGGTCGGCCAGCTCATCGCCTTTGATATAGGGATAGGCAGCCACGCTGTAGAGATGGGCAGCATGCAGCCAGTACTCGCCCGCTTCGCTGTCGTCGCTGCACTCCAGCGCTTTCTGCTGCCAGAAGCCCGCCTGGCGGCACCATTCGAAATTCCAGTTGCCGCCGCGAAAACCGATCACGGTGTCCAGCAGCGTCTCGTCGGTATGCTCAACGTCGCTGATGGCGATGCGCGCCAGCACTTCGCTGATCTCCTGCGGCGTCAGACCGCGCCAGGTCCACATCAGCTTATTCAGCATGCGATACCAGCCGCGCTGGCTGTCGCCATCAAGGGCGGAGTGCACGTCCGGGGTCGCGTGATGCTGGCGACGCACTAAAGAAGAGGTTTCAGGATGTTTAAAGCGTGGTTTGAACAACTCTTCGCTGAGATTTTTGCTCGACATACTCACTTCTCCTGCGGCATAAAACGGCGATAGCTTAGTGTACTGTACGCCAAATCAGGGTGCGAGGTGCAGAAAGCACAACGCCCGGAAAACCGGGCGTTGTTTAGGGAAGATTAATCAGTTTTTAACAATCGGCGGGATGTAGACCACGCCCATGTCCCACGGCTGCTCAATCCAGGTGTTCTGCGGAATGTCGACGATGTAATCATCGACCAGCTGGCGGCCAGCTGGTTTGGCAAAAATGGTGCAGAAGCGGGCTTTCGGGTACATCTCGCGGATCGCCTGCGCTGTTCCGCCGGTATCCACCAGGTCGTCAATCACGATGAAGCCTTCGCCATCACCTTCGGCGCGCTTCAGCACTTTCATTTCGCGCTGATGATCGTGATCGTAGCTGGAGATGCAAACGGTATCGACATAGCGAATCCCCAGTTCACGCGCCAGCAGCGAAGCCGGTACCAGACCGCCGCGGCTGACCGCGATAATGCCTTTCCACTGTTCAACAGGAAGCAGGCGCTGAGCCAGTTTACGGGCATGAATCTGTAGCATGTCCCAGGTAACGACGTATTTTTCGCTCATAGAATAGGAATCCCAGCCAACCGCGGTGGCTTAAAAATGTGCAACGGGGAAAAGGTTGCGCGAGATTATAAGGAGTTGACGCGCTAAAAACCAGCACCCGCGCGTCGGTTGCGGCTTTTTAGCGCGTCTGAGTGCGCACCCGGGGAAAAACAGTGATATTCTCAGGCCATCTCGCCAGATTCTCTGGCGGCGATCTTTCACTGGAAACTCGCGATGTCCGGCTGGTCCGGCGCACTGACACAGGAGACTTGTCGTGTCTGAATTGTCTCAACTCTCTCCACAGCCACTGTGGGATATTTTCGCTAAGATTTGCTCCATTCCTCATCCCTCTTTTCATGAAGAAGCGCTGGCGAGTTACATCGTCGGCTGGGCCAAAGAGCAAGGCTTCTGGTGTGAGCGCGATCAGGTCGGCAATATCCTGATTCGTAAACCCGCCACCGCCGGGATGGAAAACCGCAAGCCGGTCGCGCTGCAGGCCCACCTCGATATGGTGCCGCAGAAGAATAACGATACCGTACACGACTTCACCAAAGATCCGATTCAGCCGTGGATTGACGGCGAATGGGTCAAAGCGCGCGGCACCACGCTGGGGGCTGACAACGGCATCGGTATGGCATCGGCGCTGGCGGTACTGGCTGACAGCAGCCTGACCCACGGCCCGCTGGAAGTGCTGCTGACCATGACCGAAGAAACCGGCATGGATGGCGCTTTTGGTCTGCAACCCAACTGGCTGCAGGCCGAAATCCTGATCAACACCGACTCGGAAGAAGAAGGTGAGATCTACATGGGATGCGCGGGAGGTATCGACTTCGTTACCACCCTGCCACTGACCCGTGAAGCGGTGCCTGCCAGCTTTGAAACCCTGAAGCTGACGCTGAAAGGGCTGCGCGGTGGCCACTCCGGTGCCGACATTCATATGGGCCTCGGCAACGCCAACAAGCTGCTGGCGCGTTTCCTGGCGGCGCACGCTGCCGAACTGGATCTGCGTCTGCTGGCGTTCAGCGGCGGTACGCTGCGTAACGCCATTCCGCGTGAAGCCTTTGCAACCGTTGCAGTCGACAGCCACCAGGCCGATGCGCTGAAATCTGCTGCGGCGCATTTCCTGACCGCCATCCAGAACGAGCACGGCATTAAAGAGCCGAACATCGCGCTGGTCACCGAACCGCTGGCGCATCAGGGTGAAGCATTAACCGCCGACAGCCGCGATCGCTTCCTTAATCTGCTGAACAGCACGCCGAACGGCGTAATCCGTAACTCAGACGTCGCCAAAGGCGTGGTCGAAACGTCACTGAATATCGGCGTGGTGACGATGGAAGCGGATAAAGCAGAAATCAACTGCCTGATCCGTTCACTGATCGACACCGGACGCGATTATGTGGTGCAGATGCTGACCTCGCTTGGCCAGCTGGCAGGCGCGCAGACCAAAGCGAAAGGCGGCTACCCAGGCTGGCAGCCAGACGCGGACTCGCCGATCATGGCGCTGACCCGTCAGACCTATATCGCGCTGTTCGACAAAACGCCAAACATTCAGGTGATTCACGCCGGTCTGGAGTGCGGTCTGTTCAAAAAACCGTATCCACAGATGGATATGGTGTCGATCGGTCCGACCATTACCGGTCCGCACTCACCGGATGAGCAGGTACACATTGAAAGCGTCGGCCTTTACTGGAAATTGCTGACCACCTTGCTGAATGTGGTGCCAGAAAAGTAATCTCACCGCAAAAAGTTTAACCAGGCTTCGGCCTGGTTTTTTTATGCCCGCCGTGCCGCAACAGCATAATTCACCACCCCGAACGCCCTTCCCCGCCTGAATACGCCACGCTTTCACGCTTCGCTGGTTTTAGCCGCCGTTATGTCCAGATGTCTGGATGGCTAATACCGTTTCGTGCTAGCTTATGCGCTTTCGGTCGTTGCCGCGCCTGAAGCTTCAGGAAAAAATGCGGCCAGTGATTCTTCAGGAGAATGGTGACATGGCTGCGTTAAACCGCCTCGAGATGCGTAACATCTCCATCGCTTTTGGCGGATTTGCCGCACTCTCATCGGTAGATTTCGTCAGTGAAGGCCACTCTGTTCACGCGCTGACCGGCGCGAATGGCGCAGGAAAATCGACCCTGATGGCGGTGCTGTCCGGCGCCCACAGTCACTACAGCGGCGAGATCCTGCTGGATGGCGTTCCGGTCACCCTCCGCAGCCCGCGCGACGCAAAGCAGTTGGGGATTCATCTGGTTCAGCAGGAAGTTGATGTGGCGCTGGTGCCACAGCTCAGCGTGGCGGAAAACATACTGCTGGATCGGCTGGCGGAACCAGGCCACCGCTACCGCTGGGGTGAGATACGTCGTCAGGCGCAAGCCTTACTGGCGCAGCTCGAGGTGACGCTGGACGTCAATCGGCTGGTCGAGCGCTGCACCCTCGCTGAAAAGCAACAGATCCTGCTGGCGCGTGCGCTGTCGCACCATTGCCGCTTTCTGATTCTGGATGAACCCACCGCCCCGCTCGACCAGCATGAGAGCGAGCGGCTATTCACCGTGGTGCGTCGCCTGCAGGCCAGCGGTATCGGCGTGATATTTATCTCTCACCGGATTCACGAACTGAAAGCGATTTGCGATCGCCTGACGGTGCTGCGCGATGGCCGGCTGATTGAGAGCGGCCCGATGGCTGCGCTAAGCGGTGAGCAGATTGTGGAAAAAATGCTTGGCCATCAGCTCACCGACATCTATCCCGCCCGGCGTGGTGAACCACAGCCGCAGCCGCTGCTGCTGGCGGTCGACGGACTGCATGATGAACACCTGCTGCAGGATATCTCGCTGCGGCTGCATCAGGGCGAAATTCTCGGCATCGCCGGACTGGCCGGTGCCGGAAAGACCGAACTGTGCAAAGCGCTGTTTGGTGCCAGTAAAAGCCGCGTCAGTCGGGGAGAGCTGCACGGCCAGCCGTGGCAGCCGCGCTCCCCGCACGATTCGGTCAGCCGGCGCATGGCGCTGGTGCCGGAGGAGCGGCGTAAAGAGGGCATCTTTATTGATGAATCGGTGGCGATGAATCTGAGCGTCAGCGCGGACGACAGTTTCTCGCGCTGGAGCCTGTTCGGCCATCGCCAGGCGTGGCGCTGGGCAGAGGCCATCATTCAGCGACTTCAGGTGCGGACTACCGGTCCGGCCCAACCACTGCGCCGCCTCTCCGGGGGAAATCAGCAAAAAGTGGCGATTGGCAAATGGCTGCGTAACAACGCCGACGTGCTGATTTTCGATGAGCCGACCAAAGGCGTCGATATCAAAGCCAAAACCGAACTGTTCACTCTGATCGACGGTCTGGCGCGCGAAGGCAAAGGCATTATCTACGCGTCAGGTGAATTTTCTGAACTGGTCGGCTTATGCGACCGGATTTGTGTGCTCTGGGATGGACGCATTGTGGCTGAACTGGCCGCGCGCGATGTCACTGAAGAGACGCTTTTGCTTTATTCCACCGGAGGAACCCCTGCGTGAGCAGCAAAGAAACCAGCCTGAATCTGCCATCATCTTCATGGCGTCATCAACTGTTCGACTTCCTTTATAAATGGGGCATGTTACTGACGGTAGTGATCCTGATCGCCGCCTTTGGCCTGGCCTCAGACAGTTTTCTCGAACCTAACAACATCATCAATATTTTGCGATCGATTGCGATTGTTACGGTCATCGCGGTCGGCGTATCGATCTCACTGACTGTCGGCGGCTTCGATCTTTCGGTCGGCTCGACCGCTTCGCTGGCCAACGCGCTGGTGATTTCGCTGTTTGTCTGGCACGGCCTCGACACCACCGAAGCAATCCTGATTACCCTGGCGCTCTGCAGCCTGGTCGGGCTGTTTAACGCCTTTCTGATTGTCATCCTGCGGATCCCCGACATGCTGGCCACGCTGGCGACGCTGTTTGTGATTCAGGGTGTGGCGATGACCTACAGCTTTGGCGGCTCGATCACGGAAAACATGGTGTTGCCGAGCGGCGATATGGCGGAAGGCACTATCCCGGCGGCGTTTGGCCTGCTGGGTCAGGTGCCAGCCATCGTGATCATTATGCTGGTGGTAACGGTCGTGGCCCAGCTGGCGCTGTCGCTGACCAAACATGGCCGCCGGATGTATGCCCTCGGCGGCAATCCCGAAGCGGCGCGACTCTCCGGTATCCGCACTACCCGCTATCGCGTGCTGGCCTATGTGATCGCCTCGCTGCTGGCCGGACTGGGCGGCATTCTGCTGGCCTCACGTATTGGTTCATCACAGGTTAACGCCGGTGGCGGCTACCTGATGGATGCGGTGGCGGCGGCGTGGATTGGCTTCTCGCTGGCGGGATCGGGCAAACCGAATGCGCTCGGCACGCTGGTCGGCGCGGTGATCCTCGGGGTATTGCAGAACGGCCTGGTGATGCTCTCCGTCCCCTATTACGCCATGGACATTATTAAAGGGCTGGTGCTGGCTTTGGCACTGGCAATCACCTATATCCAGCGCCGCTGAGGCGCACTGACCGGAGTTGATAATAATGCAAAAAATAACGCTCTCGCTGCTGGCCCTGAGCCTGCTGAACGCCAGCGCCGCTTTCGCGGAGACCGTTACCCCGGTGCCCGCGGCTATCGCCAGTCACAACGGCCCGATCCGCATCGCGGTGATCCGTAACCTCGGTTCTGACGATAACACCACCCAGTTTGTCGCAGGTGCGATTCAGCAGGGCCGTCAGCTCGGCTTTAAGGTCAGCACTTTCCTCAGTAACGGCGACGACGCGCGTTTCCAGGATTTCGTTAACCAGGCGATCAGCCAGAAGTATGACGGCATCGTGCTGTCGCACGGTAAAGCGCCCTACGCCAGCGGTCTGGTCAAACGCATCGCCGACGCCGGTATTAAGCTGTCGGTGTTTGATACCCCGGTTGATAACCCGATTGAGGGCGTGACCGTGACGGCGCAGGATGACGCATCGCTGGCGCAGCTGTCGCTGGGTCAGTTAATCAGCGATTTCAACGGCAAAGCCAACATCGTCAAATTGTGGGTGGCGGGCTTCCCGCCAATGGAACGCCGTCAGGTGGTGTACGAGAAACTGCTGAAGGAGAATCCTGGCATTCATCAGCTGGAGTCGATTGGCGCCGTCTCTACCGATGTACAGGGTGATACCGCAAACAAGATTGGGGCCATTCTGGCGAAATACCCGAAAGGCAAGATTGACGCCATCTGGGGCGCGTGGGACGCCTTCAGCCAGGGCGCCTATAAAGCGCTGCAGGAGAACGGGCGTACCGAGATCAAGCTCTACAGCATCGATGTCTCGAACCAGGATTTGCAGCTGATGCGTGAGAAGAACAGCCCGTGGGTTCAGACCGTGGCGGTGGACCCGAAAACCATTGGCGCGGTAAACATGCGTCTGGTAGCGAAAAAGATTGCCGGTGAAGCGACGCCAGCCACCTATCAGTTTAAGGCTGCGTCGATCTCTCAGCAGCAGCTCAACAGCCAGCCCGGCGCGGTAAACGTTGCCTCGCTGAATAAAATCGTCCCAGGCTGGGGTGGTAATGACGATTTCGTCGCGCCGTGGTTCGCCACTCTGGCAGCGAAAAATCACAAGTAAGTGACGGCGCGTCAGCACTGGCAGGCACGCCAGGCTGACGCGCACTTATCGCCAGACCGCGCTACAACCCCAGTAACAGCTGTCGTTCCAGCTGGGGATCGAGCAGGGTGACGTGCAGCCCCACCAGCCTGACGCCCCGCCCGACCCGACGCTCATCCCAGGTTTTTTTGGCAATCGCTATCATGTCCTCTTTATTCAGCACCGGCCAGATGTGTTCCTGGGTGGTCTGCTGAAAGTCGCTGAACTTCAGTTTCACGCCCTGCCGCGCCACCTGCTTATCGGGCCGAATCTGGCTCAGCCGGCGATCCAGCTCGGCATAGAGAAAATCGATGATCTCCAGGCAGGCGTCCCAGTCGTTAATGTCCTCGGCCAGCGTACGCTCAACCCCGAGTGATTTACGTTCCCGCTCAACCACCACGCCACGCTCGTCAATGCCGTTGCTGCGCTCCCACAGCACCCGGCCAAACTTACCAAAGCGCTTCAGCAACTGGGCTAAATCCGCCTTCTGCACATCTCCGCAGGTCACCAGGCCCATCTCCTCCAGCTTTTTTGCCGACACCTTGCCCACGCCCGGGATCTTCGCCAGCGGCAGCGTCAGTAAAAAACCGGACATCTCCGCCGGCGTGATGACAAACTGTCCGTCCGGCTTATTCATGTCGGAGGCGATTTTCGCCAGAAATTTAATCGGTGCGATGCCGGCCGAGGCGGTCAGCTGAGTTTCACGCAGGATAGTCGCGCGGATATCCTGGGCGATCAGGGTGGCAGAGCCGTGGCAGTGCGGGCTGTCTGTCACATCCAGATAGGCTTCATCCAGCGACAGCGGTTCAATCAGCGGTGTGTAGCGGGTGAAGATCTCGCGGATCTGCGCCGAGGCTTCTTTGTAGGCATCAAAGCGGCCTGGCAGCAGCCGCAGATGGGGACATAATTTGAGCGCCATCCCGGTCGGCATGGCGCTGCGCACACCATATTTGCGCGCCGGGTAGTTAGCGGTACTGATGACACCGCGACGTTCGCGGCTGCCGCCGATGGCAATCGGGATGTCACGCAACAGGGGATTATCGCGCATCTCCACCGCAGCATAGAAGCAGTCCATATCGACATGAATGATTTTACGCATACCCCCTCCAGCACTGGATAAGTATACAGTTGGCGAAGGTAACTGCAATATTTGTCGCGGCCGGCATTAAAGTTTACAAATTTCTGGCCGTATTCTGTTCAGGAAATCGCGAATTTCTGGCGCGCTGTCTTGCTAAAAAAACAGACAATGTTTAATGTTGCGCTGCGGTAGCGGATAGTTCCGATAATGCAAGCAGAGACGCACGATTCGCGTCATTGTTCTCTTCACCTCAAGGTACACACAGCATGGGCAAAATCGCACTCCTGTTTGCGATGATTTTACTGCCAGCCCTCAGCATGGCAATGACTCCAGAACCCGCTCAGCAAGCGGCACCGGTCAGTAAAGAATTAAAGAAACAGTTACTCGGCACGCCGGTTTATATTCAGATTTTCAAGGAAGAGCGTACCCTCGAACTGTACGGCAAAATTGGTAACGAATACCGCCTGCTGGATACCTATCGCATCTGTAATTTTTCTGGTGGTCTCGGCCCGAAACGTCGTGAAGGCGATTTCAAAAGCCCGGAAGGATTTTATAACGTCAGGCTGAACCAGCTGAAACCGGATAGCCGGTTTTATCGCGCGATCAATATCGGCTTTCCGAACCAGTACGATCGCAATCAGGGCTACAGCGGTAACTACCTGATGATTCATGGCGACTGTAAGTCGATTGGCTGCTATGCCATGACGAACGCCTATATGGATGAGATCTTTACTTATGTCAATGCGGCGCTGCGTAACGGCCAGCAGGATATCAGCATCAGTATCTATCCATTCCGCATGACCGACAGCAATATGCAGCGTCACCGTTACTCTACCTACGCCAGTTTCTGGCAGCAGTTGCAGCCGGGTTACGCTTATTTTGCGAAGTATCACCAGCCACCAACGGTTAACGTCGCCAGCGGTAAGTATGTGATGAACAGCAGCCCGGTAGTGACCAATCCCGAAGCTGCTTCACGCTCATTCCTGGCGCTCTCCAAGGCAGAATAACGCCCACTCACCTGGCACAATCCGCTGCCAGGTTTCATTGGCCGTCAGCGGCTGCGTCGCAATCACCGTCACCACGTCATGCGGCGTGGTGTGCTGCTGAAAATCAACCTCTACATCCTGATCGAGCAGCTGTGCGCGGCCAAACGGCGCGCGTCGGGTGATCCAGAACAGGTTGGTGGAGCAGAAGGCCATCAGATAACGCCCGTCCGACAGCAGCATGTTAAACACCCCTTTCTGCCGCAGGCTGCCCGCCAGTTCACCGATGAAGCGAAACACCGCTGGCCAGTTACCCGGCGTGCGGGGATAACGCGTCGCCAGCTGATGTAAAATCCAGCAGAACGCCTTTTCGCTGTCGGTCTCCCCGACCGGACGAAAGGTCCCGGTCTCCAGCTGACGGTAGCCCCTTAGCTGCCCGTTATGGGCGTAGGTCCAGTTACGGCCCCACAGTTCGCGGGTAAACGGATGGGTGTTTTCCAGCGAGACCTGACCGCGATTCGCCTGGCGGATGTGCGCCACCACCGAATGCGATTTGATCGGGTACTCCTGCACCAGCCGCGCTATCGGCGAATTGAAGCTCGGCAGAGGATCCTTAAAGGTACGACAGCCTTTATCTTCGTAAAAGGTAATGCCCCAGCCATCTTTATGTGGGCCGGTTCCGCCACCACGCTGCACCAGGCCGGTAAAGCTGAAACAGATATCCGTGGGAACATTGGCGCTCATCCCGAGCAATTCGCACATAGCCACCACCTTAGAGTAAGACGCCTCCCGCCAGGCGAGAGGCCTGAGTGTTACTTCACCATCTCTTTTTCGATCAGCAGCATCAGAATATGAATCACTTTAATGTGGATCTCCTGAATGCGATCGGCATAACCAAAGTGCGGCACCCGGATTTCAATGTCAGCACTGCCCGCCATCTTACCGCCATCTTTGCCGGTCAGGGTGATCACTTTCATCCCCTGCGCCCGCGCCGCCTCAATCGCCTTAATGATGTTGGCCGAGTTGCCGGAGGTGGAGAGCCCCAGCAGCACATCGCCCGGACGGCCTACCGCTTCAACATAACGCGAAAAGACGTAATCGTAGCCAAAGTCGTTACTGACGCAGGAGAGATGGCTGACGTCTGAAATCGCAATCGCCGGATAGCCAGGACGATTTTCACGATAGCGACCGGTCAGCTCTTCGGCGAAATGCATCGCGTCGCAGTGCGACCCACCGTTGCCGCAGGAGAGCACCTTGCCGCCCGCCTTGAAACTGTCAGCCAGCAGCACCGCAGCACGCTGGATCGCATGGATATTCGCGTCATCGCTGAGGAATTTATTCAGCGTATCGGCGGCTTCGTTGAGCTCAGAGCGGATGATGTCCTGGTACATAGGGAGGTCCTTTTTTAGCAGAGGTTAATCGCAGCAAGTTTAACGGAATGCCTGGGCGGCGCAAAGCATCACGCCATTCCGGCCCGATCGCCGCTGGCATTATCTCTGCACAGCCGCCAGCGAAACGGGTCGGAAAATTGATTTTGTGAGTCAGGTTGTAATTGCGATGTAAACGAATTGATAAAAAGAGCCAACTGCTCTAAACCTCTACCCAACAGGTCAGACCTCTTACTACTTACGGAGCGGTTCATTATGATGGTTGTTTCGATACTTGCCACGGTGGTGCTGATTGGCGCCCTGTTCTACCACCGCCTGTCGTTGCGGCTGAGCAGCCTGATTCTGCTGCTGTGGACCGCGGCGATGGCGGCCGCACACCTCTGGACGCCGTGGCTGCTGCTGCCACTGGCTATTATTCTGTTGCCGTTTAACCTGCCGTCGCTGCGCCGTAATCTGTTTTCAAAACCGATGCTGCAGCGTTTTCAGCAGGTGATGCCGCCAATGTCACGCACCGAGAAAGAAGCGATCGATGCCGGAACCACCTGGTGGGAAGGCGATCTGTTTCAGGGCAAACCGGACTGGCAGAAGCTGCATAACTATCCTCAGCCGCACCTGACACCGGATGAGCAGGCCTTCCTGGAGGGTCCGGTTGAAGAAGCGTGCCGGCTGGCGAATGATTTCCAGATTACTCATGAAATGGCCGATCTGCCGCCGGAACTGTGGGCTTATCTGAAACAGCATCGCTTCTTCGCGATGATCATCAAAAAAGAGTATGGCGGGCTGGAGTTTTCCGCTTATGCCCAGGCTCGCGTGTTGCAGAAACTGGCTGGCGTATCGGGCATCCTGGCGATTACCGTCGGTGTACCGAACTCGCTCGGTCCGGGCGAACTGCTGCAGCACTACGGTACTGACGAACAGAAAAACCACTATTTACCGCGTCTGGCGCGTGGCGATGAAATCCCCTGCTTCGCCCTGACCAGCCCGGAAGCCGGCTCAGATGCCGGTGCGATTCCCGATACCGGCGTAGTGTGTATGGGTGAATGGCAGGGTCAGCAGGTGCTGGGTATGCGCCTGACCTGGAACAAACGCTACATCACGCTGGCGCCTATCGCGACCGTGCTGGGGCTGGCGTTTAAACTGTCCGATCCCGATCATCTGCTCAGCGATAACACCCATCCGGGCATTACCTGCGCGTTGATCCCGACCAACACCCCCGGCGTGGAAATCGGTCACCGTCACTTCCCGCTTAACGTGCCGTTCCAGAACGGTCCGACCCGTGGTAAGGATATTTTCGTGCCGATCGATTACATCATCGGCGGACCGGAAATGGCCGGACAGGGCTGGCGTATGCTGGTTGAATGTCTGTCAGTGGGTCGCGGCATTACCCTGCCGTCCAACTCGACCGGCAGCCTGAAAAGCGTGGCGCTGGCAATTGGTGCCTATGCCCATATCCGCCGTCAGTTCAGACTGTCGATCGGTAAAATGGAAGGGATTGAAGAGCCACTGGCACGCATTGCCGGTAATGCTTACGTGATGGATGCGGCAGCAACGCTGATCACCGCCGGTATTATGCAGGGTGAAAAACCGGCGGTACTGTCGGCGATTGTGAAATATCACTGCACCCATCGCGGTCAGCGGGCGATCATCGACGCGATGGATATTGCCGGCGGTAAAGGCATTATGCTCGGTAACAGCAACTTCCTGGCGCGCGCCTATCAGGGTGCACCGATCGCGATTACCGTTGAAGGGGCGAACATCTTAACCCGCAGCATGATCATCTTCGGCCAGGGGGCAATTCGTTGCCATCCTTATGTTCTGCAGGAGATGGCGGCCGCGGCCAGTAACGACGTTGACGCTTTTGATCGGGCGCTGTTCAGCCATATCGGCCACGTCGGCAGTAATCAGGTGCGCAGTCTGTGGCTCGGCCTGACCGGCGGACGCACCAGCGCCACCCCGACCCGTGATGCGACGCGTCGTTATTATCAGCATCTCAACCGCATCAGCGCCAACCTCGCGTTGCTGTCAGATGTCTCAATGGCGGTGCTGGGCGGTAGCCTGAAACGTCGTGAACGCATCTCGGCGCGACTGGGTGATGTCCTGAGCCAGCTTTATCTGGCCTCTGCCACGCTGAAGCGCTACGACGATGAAGGCCGTAACGAAGCCGATCTGCCGCTGGTACATTGGGGCGTTCAGGATGCGCTGCATCAGGCGGAAGTGGCTATCGATGACCTGCTGCGCAACTTCCCTAACCGGCTGGTGGCGGGTGCGTTACGCCTGGTGATTTTCGCCGGTGGTCATCACTGCCCGGCACCGTCCGATCGTCTTGATCATCAGCTGGCAAAAATGCTGCAACTGCCGTCTGCCACCCGCACACGTCTGGGACGCGGACAGTATCTGGCACCGGTTGATAACAATCCGGCCGGTCAGCTGGAACAGGCGTTGCAGGATGTAATGGCTGCGGAAGTGATTCACGACAGACTGAGCAAACAGAGCAAGCAGCACCTCTCCTTTACCCGGCTGGATGAGCTGGCAAAACGGGCGCTGGAGCAGGGCTGGATTGACGATAAAGAAGCCGAGGTATTGCGCCGCGCAGAAACCAGCCGCCTGCGTTCTATCAATGTGGATGAGTTTGAAGCGGATGCACTGGCGGTACCGGTGCCAGAGAAGAAACCTCAATCCGCTTCGGCACGTGCCAGCGAGGCGGCATAAGGCGGCGGGCCGATGTGATGTCGGCCCGTTAATTGAGCGCAGGCTCAGGGAGCGTATGCCCTCCGTAAAGACGCAACAACGCCATCAATGGCTTTAGCGTTTAATCTGAGCGTGTTTCCTGCGCTGGCATCCCCCTCATCGCCAGCAAGATTCTTGTTTTATCTAAAGGCCGACATCACGTCGGCCTTTTTTTATCCTGCCTGACGGATGCGGGCAATCAGCGCATCCACATCTTCTACATGATCGGCCGCCAGTATCAGCGTGCGTCCCAGGTTAATCGCGTTACGGATGCAGTCGGTACGCATCGCCGGATCGGCGATCAGCTTCATATCCGCCACATGTGACATTCCCACCGTGCGGCGAATCAGTTCGGTACCGCAGTAGCCGATGGTATCCGCCCATACTTTGCGCAGGAAGGCATCGACATAGCCGGGATAAGCCAGCGCCACGTCAGCGGTTTTCTCCGCCGCCAGCGCCTGGAAACGGCTGGAGAAGGTTGTCCAGACGCTATGCACATCGCTCAGGCGTTGCTCACGGGCATCGGCGGCTTCACGCGGCGGCAGCAGACCGGGCAGGCCGCAATAGTTGATCAGCAGATTGCCGAGCGCGGTGCCGATATCAAAGCCCATCGGCCCGAAATAGCCAAATTCAGCATCAATCGCTTTCAGGCTACCGTCCGCGACAAAAATCGATCCGCTGTGGATATCGCCATGCAGCAAGGCTTCGGCATGGGCAAAGAAGCGGTGCTTGAGACCAGCTACCGCAATACGCAGCGCATCATCGTGACGCAGGCTGGCCACTAACGGCTCCAGCGCCGCCGGATAGCTGTTACGCGGATGATCGGTGTAGGGATCGTTAAAGAACAGATCTTCGGTGATCTCGCACATTTCCGGATTAATGAAGCGCGCCACTTCCGCTTTCTTCTGATGCGGATGCAGCACGAAATCGGAGGTGTTAAACAGCGTCTGTGCCAGATATTCGCCCAGCTGCCGTGGCGCGTCAGGATAGTAAACGCCCTTTACCAACTCGCTACGCCAGATACGGTGGCTGGAGAGATCTTCCATCACCATCACCGCCAGATCCGCATCGTAATGGGTAATCTGCACCGTGTGCTGTGGGCAATATTTGTAGTGCTCGACCAGCGTCTGCGCTTCGAGCCGCGCCCGATCCAGCGTCAGAGGCCATGACTCGCCGACGCAGCGCACATAAGGCAACGCCTGCTTGACCACCACCCGGCTGTTGCCCTGATCGTCATAAATTTTGAACACCAGGTTAAGATTGCCGTCACCAATTTCCTCGGCACGGCTCAGGGCGGAAGGATTATCCAGACCGCCGAATTGTCGGGCATAGTCCACCGCATCAGCAGCGGTGAAGGTACGGTATTGCGACATTGCCTGTTCCTCATCATTCGAAGGCTGAATAAACCCGGTGTAAAAGCCGTTCAGACGTCTATACATCCGTCGAGCATGTTGGCACAATATCTGACATTAACGCAACAGGGATTTCACCCACCATGCAGACTCTCCAAACCACCAGCTTACAGGTTCGTGACAATCAGCTCTGGATCCTCGATCAGCAGGCGCTGCCGCAGCAAAAAAACTGGCTACCAGCGCACAGTGTGGCGCAGCTGGTTGAGCATATTCACGCGCTGCGGGTGCGCGGTGCGCCACTGATTGGCCTTTCCGCCTCGTTATTGCTGGCGTTGCTGGCAGAACAGGGACAGACGCAGAGGCAACTGGCTGAGTCGCTGGCGATCCTGCGTGCTGCCCGCCCTACCGCCGTCAATCTGATGAATAACCTTGATCGGATGAAACAGGCGCTGGCGCAACCGGCGTTCGCTACCGCGCTGGCCGAGGAAGCCTGGCGACTGGTCGAAGAAGATAAACAGCTGTGCGAGGCGATTGCCACCGCAGGCAGCGCGCTGGTAAAACCCAACAGCCAGCTGCTGACCCACTGTAACACCGGCGGGCTGGCAACGGCGGGCGTCGGCACCGCGCTGGGGGTAATCATCCTCGCTCATCAGCAGGGCCGGGTTAACAACGTCTGGGTCGATGAAACCCGTCCGCTGTTGCAGGGCGGCCGGCTAACGGCCTGGGAGCTGGGCGAACGGGCGGTTCCTTATACCCTGATTACCGACAGCATGGCCGCCAGTCTGATGGCCAGCAAACAGGTGGACGCAGTGTGGGTCGGCGCTGACCGGATTGCCGCCAACGGCGACGTCGCCAATAAGATCGGCACCTACAGCCTGGCGGTACTGGCACACTATCATCAGATCCCGTTTTATGTGGCCGCGCCGCACACCACGCTGGATCGCAGCTGCCCGAACGGTGCGGCGATTCCGATCGAGCAGCGCGCTGCCAGTGAAGTGACCGGCGTGGCCGGCAGTTTTGGCAGCGTGCAGTGGGCACCTGAAGCAGCGAACGTCTACAACCCGGCGTTTGATGTGACGCCAGCCGCCCTGATTAGCGGTTGGGTTCTGGATACCGGCGTGGTAACACCGGAGCAGGTAGCGGCGGGAATTTTCCAGCCCCAGTGAGTCAGACGGCCACCGCGCACTGTTCTGCGCGGTGGCCGAAGCGGCTCAGCCGATTACGCCAGTCGTGGATAGGCGTCGGCAATCCTGTCACCGGTAAAGTTAGCGATCCACCCTTCCTGATTATCAAAAATCCGAATCGCGGTGAAATGCGGCGACGATCCCATATCAAACCAGTGTGGCGTACCGGCAGGCACCGAGATCAGATCGTTCTTTTCGCACAGGATCTGCAGGATCTCGCCATCCAGATGCAGGCAGAACAAACCCGCGCCCTCAACAAAGAAACGCACTTCATCTTCGCCGTGGGTGTGTTCGGAAAGAAACTTTTCGCGCAGCACCGTTTTCTGCGGATTGTCCGCCCGCATGCTGATCACGTCCCAGCTCTGATAGCCCTTCTCCGCCACCAGCCGGTCAATCGCATGCTGATAGGCGGTGATAACCGCTGCTGCATCCGGGTTTTCCCCCAAATCGCGATCGGCTTCCCAGCGTTCAAAGCGGACGCCTTTAGTATTCAGCCGCTCAGCGATCGCCTGCGGGTCGGTGCTGTGCCATATCGGCTGGCTGGCTTCGCTGTCGGTAAAAATAGTCAGTGCACTCATTCTAAATCGACTCCAGGTTAATCTCAGAAAAATCAGTGACCTGACGGTGTCGGCTTGCGCCATCCGCCTCACCACGTATCAGCTGCAGGGTATGCCAGCCAGCCTGGGCAGCCGCATCCAGCTCCTGATGAATATCCGACAGGAACAGCAGTTGCTCCGCTGGCAGGCCAATCTGTGCGGCAATGGTGTGATACGCCGCGACTTCACGTTTAGCGCCGACGTGCGTATCGAAGTAGCCGCTGAATAAGCCAGTAATATCACCTTCGTCGCTGTAGCCAAATAACAATTTCTGCGCCGCAACCGAGCCTGAGGAATATACATAGAGTTTACGACCCTGCGCCTGCCAGGCGGTCAGGGCCGGGAGCACATCGGGATAAAGATGGCCGGTGAAACTGCCGTTGAGATAGCCATCACGCCAGATCATCCCCTGCAGCGCTTTCAGTCCGGTAGATTTACGATCCTGATCCATAAAGCTGAACAGGATCTGCGTCAGGGTCGGCAGATCGGCCTGCGGCTGATCGACCTCAGCCCGCACCGCCTCAAGTGCAGCCTGCACCTCTGGCTGATGCTGCTGGTCACGCAGGAACGTCGCCAGATGCTGGCGCGCGTAAGGAAACAGGATGTTATGGACAAAGCGGATATCGCTGGTGGTGCCTTCAATATCGGTAACAATGGCGCGGATCATGCGTTCTCCAGCAGGCGACGTTGACGTTCACATTCAAATAAAAACTCCAGCCCTTCCAGCTGGCGACGCGCTTCGCTGACATCGCGGCCCCAGCAGGTTAAGCCGTGACCGCGCAGCAGGAAGCCATAGCGCAGCGGAAACCGGGCGGCGTAATCTTCAATTTCCGACGCCAGCGCCGCAATGTCCTGGCTGTTATCGAACACCGGGATGGCGACGGTATCCAGATGATTATGCTGACCGGTGAGCGTTTTCTGCATCTCATAACCGTGCAGCAGCAGCGCCGCGCCCTGCTCGACCCGCGATAACACCGTCGCATTCACGGTATGGGTGTGCAGCACCGCGCCCGCCTCGGGAAAGAGCCGATAGATCAGCGTGTGCAGGCCGGTTTCCGCCGACGGCTTGCGGCCGGAGAGCGCCTGGCTGGTGGCAATATCGACCTGGATAAAGTCATCACGCGTCAGCGTGCCTTTATCTTTACCGGATTCGCTCAGCAGACAGATCTGCGCATCCTGACGCACAGACATATTACCGCCGGTCGCGGGTGCCCAGCCCTTCGCACCAATCCAGTGACAGGCGGCGACCAGCTGATCTAACGGGTGAATATCCGACATAGGGTTTCCTTGCAGTGGAATGTGATGGCTGGTAACTCAGATAACGGTAACGGCCCTAAAAATACAACAGGTTAAGTTTGCTACTTTGCCGGCAAAGCTCACGATGTCTTTTCAATGATTCCTGTATCAGCAAAGCTCATAATCCCTGCCAAATGATCCGTGTGTCAGCAAGGCGGTAAGCGCGCTTATCCCCGGGAGCTGACATCAGTCAGTGACCGGGGTAAGCAAACGCAGCCAACGCCGCTGAGGTGCGGAGCATGAAGGCAGGCAAGGCGGCAAGTGCGCGCATCCCCATGAGCTGACATCAGTCAGTGACCGGGGTAAGCAAACGCAACCAACGCCGCTGCCGCGCGGAGCATGAAGGCAGGAGCAATGCGGCAAGTGCGCGCATCCCCATGAGCTTACATCAGTCAGTGACCGGGGTAAGCAAACGCAGGCAACGCCGCTGAGGTGCGGAGCATGACGCATTGTAAATGCTAAATGATCCGCATCTCAGCAAGGCGGCAAGTGCGCGCATCCCCATGAGCTGACATCAGTCAGTGACCGGGGTAAGCAAACGCAACCAACGCCGCTGAGGTGCGGAGCATGACGCATTTAGCCGTCTAAGCGTCTCGATTGCCAAATACTACCATCCTGTTTATAGTGGCACAAACACCGGGTGACTCCGCATCGACATTCGCGCTTAAGGCCAGAAAACCATGACGCAGCACAACCTGATTCCTGACAGCAAACTTCCGGCGCTTGGGACGACCATTTTTAGCCAGATGAGTGCGCTGGCACAGCAGCACAACGCTATTAACCTTTCTCAGGGCTTTCCCGATTTTAACGGGCCGGACTATTTGCAGCAGCGGCTGGCGTATCACGTTAGTCAGGGTGCGAATCAGTATGCCCCGATGACCGGCGCTTTGCCGTTACGCGAGGCGATTGCGGAGAAAACCGCCGAGCTTTATGACTATCGTCCGGACGTCGAGCGCGAGATTACGGTTACTGCCGGGGCGACTGAGGCACTGTACGCGGCAATTACCGCGCTGGTCAGGCCGGGCGATGAGGTGATCTGTTTTGATCCCAGCTACGACAGCTATGCGCCAGCGGTTGAACTGTCGGGTGGGGTGCTGAAGCGCATCGCCCTGCAGCCACCGACCTTTCGCGTTGACTGGTCGGCCTTTGGTGCGCTGCTGAGTGAGAAAACCCGGCTGGTGATCCTGAATACGCCGCACAATCCGTCGGCTACCGTCTGGCGGCGCGAGGATTATGCCGCGCTGTGGCAGGCGATTGCCGGGCTGCCGGTGTATGTGCTGAGCGACGAAGTGTATGAACACATCTGCTTTGATCCGGCAGGTCATGCCAGCGTACTGGCTCATCCGGAACTGCGTCAGCGCGCCATTGCCGTCTCTTCGTTTGGCAAAACCTTCCACATGACCGGCTGGAAAGTGGGTTACTGCATTGCACCGGCGGCGATCAGCGCTGAAGTACGCAAGGTACATCAGTATCTGACCTTTTCGGTCAATACCCCGGCGCAGCTGGCGATTGCCGATATGCTGCGTCACCAGCCGGAACATTATCGCGAGCTGCCGGCGTTTTATCAGGCGCGTCGCGACCAGCTGATTGCGGCCTTGCAGCACAGCCGCTTCAGGGTTCTGCCGTGCGAAGGCACCTATTTTTTACTGGCGGACTACAGCGCAATCTCCGATCTGGACGATGTCAGTTTCTGCCAGTGGCTGACCAAAGAAGCAGGCGTGGCGGCGATACCGTTGTCGGTGTTCTGCGCCGATCCCTTCCCTCATAAACTGATTCGCCTCTGTTTTGCTAAACAGCAAGCGACGTTAGATGCCGCCGCGGAGCGCTTATGTCAGCTTTAAACCTCACCGTATTGCAGGAGACCCTGAGCTGGATGGATGGCGAGGCGAATCTGCGCCATTTCGATCAGCAACTGGCCGGCATTACCGGACGCGATTTAATTCTGCTGCCGGAAATGTTTACCACCGGCTTTGCGATGGAGGCGGCAAAAAGCTCGTTGCCTCAGACGCAGGTGGTGGAATGGCTGCAACATCATGCCCGGCAGACTGACGCCCTGATCGGCGGCAGTGCGGCGATCCAGACCGAAAACGGCGCGGTAAACCGCTTTTTACTGGTCGAGCCGGACGGAACGCTGCATCAGTACGACAAGCGGCATCTGTTTCGTATGGCGGATGAGCATCATCACTATTTGCCCGGCGAGCAGCGTCAGATAGTTGAATGGCGCGGCTGGCGCATTCTGCCACAAATCTGTTATGACCTGCGTTTCCCGGTTTTTTCACGTAACCGCAATGATTACGATCTGGCGCTGTACGTCGCCAACTGGCCTGCGCCGCGTGCGTTGCACTGGCAGGCGCTGCTGTTAGCGCGCGCGATTGAGAATCAGGCTTACGTGGCGGGCTGTAACCGGGTCGGCAGTGATGGCAACCAGCATCAGTACCGTGGCGACAGCCAGATTATTTCGCCGCAGGGTGAGATCCTGCAGGCGGCCGAGCCGTTCCAGCGCGCCCGGCTGGATGCTGCGCTGTCGCTGGAGGCGCTCAATGCTTATCGTGAACGCTTCCCGGCCTGGCAGGATGCGGATCGGTTTACGCTGTAGTCTGTCGCGCAAGCCTGGCCGACAGCAATCAGCTGCCGCGATAGGTTGACCACGACCACGGCGAGATCAGGAACGGCAGATGAAAATGGCTGCCCGCTTCGGCAATGACAAAATCGATCTGGGCGCTGACATAAAGCGCATCCCGACCGGCGGCGGCAAAATAGTCGCCAATCTCCGCAGTTAAGCGGTAGTGACCCGGCGTCAGCGGCTCCGGGGTCAGGGTTTTCAGTCGGCCATCGCTGTCGGTTTCGCCCTGAGACAGCGGGAACCACCCTTCCGGGCTGTTCTGCTCCAGCGAAATCGCCACGCCGCTGGCCGGTTTGCCTATTGCCGTATCAAGAATATGGGTCGTGACAGTACTCATTCTATGCTCTCCTCCAGCCGTAACAGGGTAATTTCACGCAGCTGATCCAGCGCTTCCTGCTGCTCAGCCTGCTGATCATTCTGGAGCCGACGCTGCAATTCCGCCAGCATCTGCTCTGCGCTGCGTCCTTTGGCTCGGATTAAAAATACCCGGCCAAAGCGCGCCTCATAAGTCTGATTGCCCTGTTGCATCGCCTGTTGTAGCGACCGATCGGCCTGCTGCATAGCAGACTGTTCGCCGCGCGACAGCGTCGCCTGTTTGTCGCTTCCGCTGGCCCGTTCGCCGATACGTGGATGGGCAGCCAGCGCCGCCTGTAAAGCATCGCCCTGCCACTGTCGCGCCAGTGCATCGCCGGTGGCGAGCAGTGCCGCCAACGATGCATAGGGACGCGCCGCCACCAGCGCCTGCTGCCAGTGCGGGATCGCCACACAGTGGGCAATCGCCGCCAGTGCCTGCTCTTCCGGCAACTGATTAAAGGTGGTTAATTGCATGCTCAGCTCCGTTCAGCAATCAGACAAACCGCCTGCAGGTAGGCCTGCAGTGCCGGGGCAACATCATTCACCGCCACCGACTCCGCCGGATGGTGGCTGATACCGCGATGATTACGCACAAATAGCATGCCGACCGGCCAGCGTTCGGCAATCGCAATCGCATCATGGCCAGCGCCGCTCGGCAGCGACAGGCTGCGCCCTTGCACCGTTTCCACCGCATGACTCAACGCCTGTTGCAGCGCGGAATCACAGGCGGTGGCCCCGATGCGGTAATATTCGTTCGCCTCAAAGCGCAATCCGCGACGCAGCGCGATCGCCTCCGCCTGGGTTAACAGGCTGGAGAGCAGCGCCTCCAGCGGATTGTCCAGCGGGCCGCGTACATCCAGCGACAGCGCAACCTCGCCAGGGATCACATTTACCGCGCCGGGCGCACAGGTCAGAGTGCCGACCGTCGCCACCAGCTGGGGATCCTGCTCGCGGGTGGTCTGCTCGATAAACACCATCCATTCGGCAGCGGCAGCCAGCGCATCTTTACGGTGGGTCATCGGTACCGTACCGGCATGCCCGGCTTCGCCGATGAAGCGGCAGTTCAGCCGGCGTGCACCGTTGATCGCCGTCACCACGCCCAGGGGCAGATCTGCCTGTTCAAGACACGGCCCCTGCTCAATGTGCAACTCAAGGTAACCGACAATATCCTCTACCCGGCGCGCGGCGGTGGCGATTTGGCTGCTGTCGAGCCCGACATCTGCCATCGCCTGCGCCACGGTAATGCCGTTGCCGTCAGGATGGGTTACCCAGCTCTGCGGCCAGCTACCGGTAATGCCGCGGCTGCCGAGCAGCGTAATGCCAAAACGGGTCCCCTCTTCGTCGCCGAAACCGATCACCTCAATTGCCAGCGGCAAACGCTGCTGGTGCTGATGCAGCCACTGTACGGTTTCGATGGCGCTCAGCACGCCCAGCATGCCGTCATAGCGACCGGCGTTACGTACCGTGTCGAGATGCGAACCGAGCAGTAAGGCGGGAGCCCCTGGTTCGGCTGCTTCGTAGCGGCCACAAATGTTGCCGACCGCATCCTGCCACACCTGCATTCCGGCAGCCTGCATCCACTCTCCGACGCAGGCGTTGGCGCGCAGGTGCTCCGGCGACAGGTAGACACGCGTCAGTCCCTGCGCCGTTTCGCTGATCGCTGCCAGCGCATCACAGCGCGCCATGACGCGCTGTGCAGCAGCGTGGGCTTCGCTGGCGTTCATCATCATGCCTGGCTCCCGTAGTAGTCCCAGGCCGCCTGCGCAGCAGCGCCCTGCGGCGTGCGATAGCCCAGATAGGTCAGCACCATTTCCAGCGCCGCCAGCGTCTGCATGACACAATCCTTGCGGGCATTGAAGCCCATGGTGCCGATGCGCCACACCTTGCCGTGCAGCGGACCAAACGAGGTGCCAATTTCAATGCCGAAATCATTCAGCATCAGTTGCCGCACCTGATCGCCATTGATGCCCGTAGGGATCACCACGCCCAGCACGTTATTCATTTTGTGTTGCAGGTCGCCAAAGGTCTCCAGTCCCATACCCTGAATGCCTTTCAGCAGCGCTTCGCCGTGCAGTTTGTGGCGCGCAATGCCGTTATCCAGACCTTCCTGCAGGATCAGACGGGCGCATTCGCGGGCGCCAAACAGTGCGCTGGTCGCTTCAGTGTGGTGATTCAGACGCTCCGGCCCCCAGTAATCCATGATCATGCCGAGATCAAAATAGTTGGAGTAGATCATCTCCTCTTCCCCATCCTGATGCGCGGCGGTTCGGATCCCCTGTTCGACGCACTTACGCTTGCGGATCACCGCTTCCATCTGTTCGCTCAGGGTGATCGGCGAGGTACCGGACGGACCGCCGAGGCACTTCTGCATCCCGGCAGAGACCGCATCCAGACCCCAGGCATCGGTTTCCAGCGCATTACCGGCCAGCGACGCGGTAGCATCGGTGTAGAACAGCACGCCATACTGTTTGCAGATTGCCCCCAGCTGCGCCAGCGGTTGCAGCATGGTGGTGGAGGTGTCGCCCTGTACCGTCAGCAGCAGCCGTGGCCGCACTTTTTTGATCGCATCTTCGATCTGATCGGGAGTAAAGACCTCGCCCCACGGCACCTCAATAGTGTGAACCTCTGCGCGGCAGCGACGGGCGATTTCACACAGCAGGTGCCCAAAGCGGCCAAACACCGGCACCAGTACTTTGTCGCCGGGCCGGATGGCGGAGAGCAGGATCGCTTCAATCCCGGCGCGCGAGGTGCCATCAATCAGCAGGGTCCAGCGGTTTTCGGTACGGAATACGCCGCGATAGAGCGCCATTACCTCGTTCATGTAATGGGTCATGGCGGGATCGTACTGGCCAAGCAACTGGCTCGACATGGCACGCAGGACGCGCGGATCGGCGTTGATCGGCCCAGGTCCCATCAGCAGACGTTGCGGTGGATTGAGTTGCGGGTAGCGAGTGATATCCATGATGAATTCCTTGTTGAAGACTTACAGGCGGACCGAGGAGATAAACTGTTTCAGTTCAGGCGATTGCGGCTGCGCAAATAACGTTTTGCTGTCGCCCTGCTCCCAGACGCGCCCCTGATGCATAAAGACCACGCGATCGCCCACGTCGCGGGCGAAGTTCATTTCATGGGTGACGAGGATCAGCGTCATTCCTTCTGCCGCCAGCTGCTCCAGTACTTTGAGCACTTCGCCGACCAGCTCAGGATCGAGCGCCGAGGTGATTTCGTCACAGAGTAAAACTTTCGGCGTCATCGCCAGCGCACGGGCGATTGCCACCCGCTGCTGCTGACCGCCGGAGAGGCTGGCTGGATAGTAATTGAGGCGTTCACCCAGCCCGACCTTCTCCAGCATCTGCGTCGCCAGCGCCCGGCACTCCGCCTCACCCTTTTTCAATACCCGACGTGGTGCCAGCATGACATTTTCCAGCGCGGTCATGTGCGGGAACAGGTTGAAGCTCTGAAACACCATGCCGATTGAACGGCTGATCTCGCGGGCCTGCGAATCGCGGTCGGTGATGGTCATGCCGCCAAGCTTGATGCTGCCTTCCTGATAGCCTTCCAGCCCGTTGATGCAGCGCAACAGCGTGCTTTTACCCGAGCCACTGCGACCGATAATCGAGATCACCTCACCCATGTCGATATCCAGATCCACGCCTTTCAACACATGGTTGTCGCCGTAATATTTTTGCACCTGATTAATGGTGATGAGCGGCATTGAATTTTTTCTCCAGATACTGGCTGTAG